>Ga0082335_1000126_pt1 | contig 200647 bp, 210 predicted proteins | sample Subgrocontami58m_FD_72375 | JGI IMG/M metagenome (GOLD analysis project Ga0082335, IMG submission 72375) | Subsurface groundwater microbial communities from S. Glens Falls, New York, USA - GMW37 contaminated, 5.8 m (SPADES assembly) (version 2) ... | reverse complement strand
GAATTGGACATAGACTGAGTCATTAGCCCAGCTGTTATTCTTAGCTTTCATCCTTAGCCATAGATGATATGGCTGGCCGGCATCGGCATCAAAGGTAGTCTCGAAGTAGCTGGTTGGACTGGGAAGAGCGGGACTAATCTTAGCAGCTCCGGCATTTGGATTTTCAATCCTGATGCTGTCAGCAGCGGTTGCATCATAAACTTTATTCCAGCTCCCATACATTGATTGGGTAGTAACATCAGAGGCATAGATGACGACATCGCCGGGAGCGGCTTCGGTAGTTAAAAATTTAACTTTCAAATATGTTATCAAAGAAATTAATAACACGACTAGGATCAAGCCGACACTCAAGAGAGTTTTACTTTTGGTCATATTATCAATTTATACTACTAAAAGAACTGTGGCAATGAATATTTCCACAACTTGAGAGTTAATCGGTAAGAATAAGAGGACTAGAATCAGTGACAGCAATCGTATGTTCAAAATGAGCAGACATGCTCCCGTCATGGGTATAGAAAACCTGGCCTTTTTCTTTTACCCTCCAATCACCAATAAGGACCATGGGTTCTATGGCTATGGTCATTCCCGGACTAAGCTCCGTACCCTCGCCTTTCCTGCCATAATTAGGTACCTCCGGAGCTTCGTGAAGACTTTTTCCGATCCCATGCCCTATCAATTCCCTAGGCACATTAAATCCCTGATCCTCAACATATTCCTGAATAGCTTTGCCTATATCGCCTGTCGTATTCCCCGGTCTGGCTTTAGAAATACCTATTTTTAGAGCCTCTTTAGTCACATTAATAAGTTTTTCTTTTTCTTTATCCCTATCTCCGGTCAAAACTGTTACCGCTGAATCAGTGTGAAAGCCCCTATGGATTATCCCCATATCCAATTTAACCAAGTCGCCTTTTTGGATGATTCTATTCGAGGGAATCCCGTGAACCACTTCGTCGTTTATTGAAACGCAAAGAACAGCCGGGAAACCGTTGTATCCCAGGAAAGATGGCTCGACACTGTACTTTAGTAGAAGAGCGCGTGCAAGTTCGTCTAAACTATTGGTAGTAATACCCGGCTTGGCGGCTTCTGACAGTTCATGTAATATATCTGCCAGTATTTTGCCGCCTTCCCGCATGAGGACAATCTCCTGCTCTGTTTTGATATAGATCATTATGCCTACTATTCTATATCCTTCTCCGCGTAAAAGCTACTATACCCGTTCGGTAATAATATCCGGCTGCTATTGCAAAAGCCATGATTAAAGCCATAGCTGCCGTACCCGAAGCTCCTGTCTTTACATTTAAAGCTCCGGCAACTATGCCTTTAGTCAGAGTTACCTGGTTGGAAGGCATTTGGGGCGCATTATCGCCTCTCGCATAAGCAACATTAGTAGAAGTAGTACCGCTAAGAAAGTCTGAATTAACGGTCGCATAAAATTTAACGATTGCAGTTTGTCCCGGATTAAGAGCGCCGATATTTATTCCCCCGGCAGTGATTCCGTCGGCAACTATAAAACTGTTAAGACTTGTATTGTTAGAAATATAAGTTACCCCGGCTGGCAAAATGTCAGATACGATCACATTGTTCACGACATCGGAAGATGGAGACGTCACTTTAATAGTGAATTCTACCGTATCTCCCCGGGCAACATTAATACTGGTTTTATCAATTGTATCGCCCTTTGTTATATTTTTCCCTGTCTTTTGGATTTGCAGGGTGATAGCTCCGGCAACTTGTCCCCTATTCACGGTTACAAATGCTGAATCTTCTACCGTCCCGGTATTATTAGCAAAAACTCTGGCCGTATTTATTAATTGCGTTGAACCCGGGTTAAAGAAAGATGCATCTTTTACAGAAGCTCTGAATCTTACCACTTTAGTTTCGCTCGCATTTAAATTCCCCAAGGATAGGTTCCCGGACGTTATTCCATCGCCGGCATAGAAATTATTAATGGTAGTTGAGTTAGAAACGTATTGTAATTGATTGGGTAAGCTGTCTGAAATTCTGACCTGATCGGCAAAAGTTCCTCCGAAATTCGTAACTTTTATGACAAATTCCACCGTATCTCCGGGATTAGCATTAACACTATTGGATTCAAAATTGTTGCTGGCAGATATATTCCTGACATCTTTAGATAAGAACAGATTGGCTACAGTTGGCGTAGGAGTCGGAGTGGGTGTCGGAGTCGGCGTTGGAGTTGGAGTGGGGGTAGGCGTAGGACCGGGGCCAATGTCATCATTGACCAAGGTGCAAACTGCATTCTGCCCGGCTCTTAAGATCAAAACACCGTTACTTAAGCAATCGCCTCTTATAGCGGTGAGTTGATAATCCAGCCTCTGGCTTTCAGCGATTATGTAGCTTCCGGCAGAAAATGTATTTATTGTATTGTTTTCGACTCTAACGTGGTTGACGAATAAATCGAAGTTATTAGGCTGCGCTGTTCCGCCATTGTTATTAATGACCTCTTTAACAAGCCTGATCGTACCGATTGGAGTAGGCGTAGGAGTCGGTGTGGGCGTTGGTGTCGGTGTCGGGGTTGGCGTAGGAGTCGGAGTGGGTGTCGGAGTCGGCGTTGGAGTTGGAGTGGGAGTAGGCGTAGGGGTAGGGGTAGGGGTAGGCGTTGAAATATTTCCAAAAACCTGGACAGTAGCCTTTCCGTAAACGGGTCCTACCGGATTACCGTTATCATCCAAATAATTACGGGCAAAGACCCTCACTAAAAAATTTGACCCGGGAGTAAAGAGGTTCGAGGAAATACTTATTGTCCCGCTATCAATTCCGAAATCGGGAGCAATGGCAAGAACTTGCTGATTGTTTACCTCAACTTCTCCCCCGTCATCTAAAATATAGGTAAGAGTTGCTCCCGTTATATTCACACCCGAAGGTATTGAACAAGAAGTAGAATCTGATACGACCAAGCCGGTAACTCCCGGCTGAGTTTCGGCAGTACAGGTAACAATCAGGGAATCGGCTTTAACATTCAAAGACCCCGATATGATACCAACCAGCACTATTCCAGCCATAATACCTGCAATACCCGCCATTTTAAAACCTGCCTTTTTTGTGGTTATTTTGAACATAGTATATATGTTTAGCCTTGTGATTTTATCATAATATCGTATTCTGTCAACAACATGAAAACTTGACTTTGTTAGAAAATCTGTTAATGTGTAGTAACGTCATCATTTGGAGTCCGAGATGGTCCTAACGAAAAGTTCATTTATAATTTTGGCTATAATGATTTGCCTGAGCCTGAATGGCTGCAGTAAAAATGAATGCTGTAATCTGCCCGTATCTCCGACGCCTACCCAACCGCCTTCTCCCCCAACACCACCGCCACCGGAGCCTCCGCCGCCGCAACCGCCGCCTCCTCCACCTCCACCGCCTCCGGTCCTGGCAACGTTATCCTGGAAAATGTGTTCAGGAAGCCCGAGTCAGCCGGATAACTGCAATCAGATAGGAACGCCGGCCAGCCTGTCATACACTATCAACCGAAATGATAATTATAAGTTTTATGCATTCATTACACATGCCAGACGAGCTGGATGCACGATATACGGGAAGATCAGTTCCAATATCAGCGTCCAGGGAGTGGACTGGATGTCTGAACCAAGAGAAGAATCGTCTAATCCGGTACCGCTGTGGTTAGGCCATTCTTTCAATCAGTCTAAGGTAGCGCCCGGATCATCCTACAGGATCATTCCGGAATTCGTAGAAAAATGCACCGGATATCCGGACAATCTATTAAAGCAAGTCGTCAATATCACCGTGAAGTAAACCTAAATAAAATAAACCCGAGCTCTCGCTCGGGATTTTTTTATTTAAACCAGTAGGTCAGATTAACTCTGCCATAATAGACGCCGGGATAATCAACTCCGACGGCTGTGACTGTATAGGTCAGATGTTTACCGATGTCACCAATAAACCCCACTCCCATTCCGGCAGACGGAAGGACGCCATTCCCCAAAAGCTCTTTTGCTTTAACACTCTCTGTTACGCTTTGCGTATTATCGGCACGGATAACCAATCTTTTTGCCTGGCCGGTAACCACTCCTGCCCCGCCATGGACATTGACCATGGGATGGATGGGCCAGTCATCACTTATATTAATGCGGAAGACGCGTTCAACTTTAGCGCCCCACACTTTCATGCCTTCCGAAACGGCAACTACCTGCGTACTGCAGTCTTGGCATGAATATTTTGTAAATGATCCGTCTTCTACGTTCATTCCGGTAAACGTAAGCCTCCAGAATGAGGACTTCGGCTTGCCGATAGAAATACCGGCATCAAACCCTTGTCCTTCCATACACGCTTCCCTGCCGGAAATTTCTTCCACCAGGTTACTGACCGGCTTTGATGAGAACTTAGGCGTAATCCCAACCGTTAGCCCTAATCTTGTCCGGGATTTTTTGGGAGGCTCTGGCGCCGGCTGCGGAGGCTTGGGAGGTTCAGGCTTCGGAGCTTCGATCCTTACGGAATTATCAATGATGATATTGACCTCGCTTGGAGGCTGTTTTGGTTCTATTTTTTCCGCAGGTTTTTCAACCGGTTTAGGCGAAGGCCTGCTGGAAGGAATAGGAATTGAAACGGGCCTCGGATTCATGCAAACTCTCCCTGTCGGAGATCCGCTATCAAACAAGTCCCGTCCTAGCGAGTCCATTGCCACACGCGTACCCGCAGGCCGCAAGACCCAACGCCATGAGTTGCGGGTCAGCATCCACACGCATTCGTCAGTTCTCTGAACACGCACATTTGCCACCCTAACTCGAGCGGCATATTTCGTCAGATGCGTATCGAGAGGCTCATAGTATTCCTGATTCTGGCATGCCTGAAGATCGGGCAAGACTGCCGGCCATCGGACAAGAGACTGCGGATAGCCCTTATATCTGTTATCAAGCTCTATGATCTTATATCTATCCGGCAATTGTCTCCGGTTTGCAGTTTGAGCTGAAGAAGCTGATGCAAAAATGGCCAGAATGATCAAAACCGGCGCGCACAGTTTCATTTTTTAATCCTTCAAAACAGCTGTATAAGATTACAACATTATTACCCTCAAGTCAACCCCGAGAGATGAGTTACTCAAGATCAGCCAATATGATCACTCTATTGCTGGCAGTCCCAACTGGCCAGCAGCTCCCTAAGACTAGGTCGCTATCAAAGTTCAGGGATGCTAATTCTTCAGGAGAGCCGAGCTTCTTGTCTTTCACGGTATAAACATAATCCTTTCCGCCATAGCTGAGATAGATAAGGTCGCCTCTGACCAAATTATTCAACCCGGCAAAGACATCACTGTATTTAGTGAACGGGAAATTAGAAGAGGAATGGCCTATGATCACAGACGTTCCGGGCTGTCCCGGGGAAGCCGAACCCGGAAATAGGACTACGCCCTTCTTGAGGGTTTTCAATATCTGATTTTCATCATTTGGAGCAGTGAGAATTGGCGCTCTAATTTTGAGCTTGGGTATTGAAAGATAATTCGAGAGAGTGGCCGGCTGAATGCCACCGGAAGCCTGAGCTTGGGCAGGCAATTCAATATTACCCGAACTTTGAGAAGCCTGCCCGGTTGCCGCCGGCATCGTAGGCAACAGATAATTCAAGTCCTTATATTTATCTTTATAAAAATTCTCAAGCTGAATATAGTAAGCCTGCAGATCCCCTTCCCTTTGATTGGATTCGAAAAGAGCGGATACCCGACCATAGACAGTTTGGAAATTCAAGATCACAAAAATAGCTACGAATGATAGTATGAAGATCAATACGGCTTTGGATTTTTTTGGAGGGTTGTTTTCCATGATATCTAGGGCAATATGACTTTACCTTGCAATAAGCTTAAAATTCTCAGATCATCGAAGTTAATAAAAGTCCCGCTTATTAAAACCAATATCGCCGCCCTTAGTATCAGCTCCGGAACCTGAATATTCACATTCACAAAGATTTTCAGGATCATTATACCCAGAGTGACGACAAAGATTATGGCCATTAATTTTTCCAGGAATAAACTATACGAGTAAGCTTCTGCTCCCGCCCTATCTTGCTTTTCGCTATCCGCAAGGCTTACCTCGGATTTAACCTGAGTTAAAGGAATTAAAGATGAAACCGGCCTTGGGGTTGGCGTTGGCGTAGGCGTGCGAACGGGAGTAAGCGCAGGCGCAGGAGGCGTCCTTTTGACCGCAGTAGTTCTCACCACCGGCGCGGCGCGAGCCACCCTGGGCTTCCCGAACATCTCTACGACTACCATAGTTTTCTGCCCATTGATCACTCCGGAACCGACAGCGATGCCGATATCTTTAAAGTCCGGCAATAGGATGTTCCGCCTGTGCGTTTCCGAATTCAGCCAGGCTTTCATTGTTTCATCGCTGCTAAAAAAATTCATCGCCAGATTTTCCCCGGCAATAAGATAATCGTAATTAGCTTTTCCGATCCATATCCAGGGGGTAGTCCCGGCTGGCGAAACATGGGAAAAATAATTATTCTGAAGCATATCTTCCAGCTTCATCTTGGCCGCAAATTCTAATTTTAAGTTTGGTCTCAAAACAGAAACTTTGTTCTCTTTCCTGATATCGTTCGTCAGGACATAGAGATCTTCCCGGGTCAGAGAATTGAATATATCCGCCCCCAGATATGTCTGGAGGGAAGCGACGCTGAATATCTTTATCCCGATCATGAATAAGACCAGAAAAGAAAAATAGTCCCATTCCAGTATGCGGGGGCGGTAATTATTTGCTTCCAGAGGCAGGAATAGGTGTTTGATAAATGGCACCATTATTCCAAATTCTACATTAAAATCCTTAGTTCGTCAATGTAGGCTAAGTTTGTCCAATATATCCGCCTGGACCTTATCTATCGGCTGTTCGCCGTTGATTTTGATTATTTCATATCCCTGACTTTTTAAAAGCTCGAGTATCGGGAATGTCTCGCTCAAATAAACCCGGTATCTGTTCTTAATTACTTCCGGATTGTCCAGGGGCCGGGTGATCAGCGGGCTGCCGTCTTTGGGACATTTATCTACCCCCGCAAATTCAGGGAAATTAGGAATAGAGTGGCGGTTGGCCTGGCAAATCCTTCTTGAGCTATTCCTTTTGATTGATTCTCCTTCGCTCAGCTCGATATTGAATAATTTTATATTCTCTTTCCCGAAATACTCCTGAAGTATAGGCATCAATCCTTTTGCCTCATGTAAAGTTCTTGGCGAACCGCTGAATACGATTCCGCTTATGCTGTCTTTTATGCCGGCTATTTTATCTGTCATCCATCCCAAAATAATTTCCGGGGAAACCAGCTGTCCGCTCGTCCATTTCTGCTTTTCTCTATTTATGACTGCGTCGTCAGAACGGGCATCTGCGAATTTCTCCTCAATTATTTTCGAGGTTTCAAAGTTAAACAGGCCGAACTTTTCCGCCAGCATTTCCGCCTGGGTGCCTTTTCCCGACCCCGGCGGTCCGATAAGAATGATGATTTTTTTCCCTTCCATGAATAAATAATATCATTTTTTGATAAAAAAACAGCCGTCAGGGGTTCCGTTTCGCCTTTTTGCGCATTTGAAAGCGGGCTCACGGGAAATCCCGTGAGCCCGCTTTTTAGTATATCCTGAATTTACCTAATATTCGTACATCGAGAGCTGAGCATCGAGTTGCTTCATAATCTCGATCGCCACAGACACAACGATCAAGATAGATGTGCCGCCTACCGAGAAAGCCGTAATTCCGGTCGCCGCCTGGACGACATTGGGCAGTATGGCTATAAGACCGAGGAATATTGCACCGACCAGCGTGACCCTATTCAAAAGATGCTGAAGGAATTGGGCTGTTTGCTGGCCCGGCCTGATACCTGGTATGTATCCGCCCTGCTTTTGGATATTCTCAGAAATTGATTTTGGATCAAATGTTACGGCAGTATAAAAGTATGTGAATATGACAACTAAAATAAAATAGAAAAGTGAATGCCATAGCTGGGATTGCAGGAACCCGGCCAGAGAAGCTGAGAAGCTTGATAAGACCGGAATATTAGAGCTGGCAAAGAAATTGGCGATCATGCTTGGGAACAGCAATATCGATAAAGCGAAAATTATAGGAATAACTCCGGCATTATTGACTCGCATCGGCAAATAAGTTGAAACTCCGCCATATACTTTCATCCCCCTGACCCTTCTGGCGTAATTGATCGGGATATTCCTCTGAGCTTCCGAAATATAAATAACGCCGACTATTACGGCCAAAGCTACGAGAGCAAAGCCGACGTATGTGAACAGCTGATTGCTGGTATAGGAAAGGGATGCCTGGCCGATGGAAGTCGGGAACCCGGCCACTATACCTGCAAATATCAAAATGGAAACTCCGTTGCCAATATTCTTCTCGGATATCAATTCGCCAAGCCACATCAGGAACATGCTTGCCGCAACCACGACCGAAATAGCGGTAATCCATTCAAGGCCGTTCAGCTGGTTTATAACCCCTTGCCTAGATAAGAGAATCAGAAATCCGTAACCCTGCAGAGCGGCCAGAGGAACGGTCAGTAATCTTGAATACTGGTTGAATTTCATTCTCCCCGCTTCTCCCTCATATTTATACATCTGCTCCAGCTGGGGAAAGATCATCGTCAAAAGCTGCATTATGATCGATGCAGTGATATACGGGCCGATACCGAGCATTGCCAGCGAAAGCGTTGAGAGAGAACCGCCGGTGAACGCGCTGAATAATCCGAAAAGCTGGTTTTGCTGGAAAAATTCTTTCAATCTAGTGCTGTCGATGGCAGGAATCGGAATATTGGAAATAAATCTGAAAACGATCAATAAAGCCACTATGAAAAGTACTTTATTCCTTAAGTCCGGCCTTTTGAATATTTGAGAAAGTTTGCCCATCTATTTAATAATTCCTCCTGCTTTTAGAATTTTCTGTTTTGCTGAACCGGAGAATTCAAATCCCTGAAGTTCCAGTTTTTTCCTCAATTCACCGCTTCCCAGTATCTTAACTTTTGAACTGTTCGAGATTATTCCTTCCTGAACTAAAGCATCGGGTGTTAATACCTGGCCGTCATTGAACTGGTTCAACTGATCAAGATTTATTACTTCCGGCTTAGAATGTCTGACCTGAAAAAATCTATGCTTTTTATGGGGTCTTGAACCTCCCGGTCTCTTGGAAGCGCCTCTTTGCTTCGGGAAAAGCTGCCAGATCCTATTGTCGCCCCCTCGGAAACCGGGCTTAACGCCGGCGCCGGCTCTGGACTTTTGTCCCTTGGAACCCTTACCGGAAAAAGTGCCTCTCTTTCCTCCCCGGCCTACTCTTTTAGACTGTTTCCTATGAGTATTTGGTTTTAAGTTAGATAGATCCATGCTAATTATTGATTCTTAATTTTTGCAATGCCTTTATGGTAGCCATGGCAATATTCAACTTATTATTCGTCCTCTCGATTAGTTTGCCCGTCAAACCGGTCATCCCGGATAATTTAGCGACAACTCGAACCGGGCCGCCGGCTTTAACACCGCCTTTAGCCGGCTTCAGGATAACTACGGCGCTCGAATATTTGGCTTCAACCTGATAAGGGATCGTTCCATGAAGCAAGGGCACGGTTATCATATTTTTCTTGGCCTGGTTATAAGCTTTCTGGACTGATTGGGCCACATCCTTACCTTTAGCGATACCGACACCAACTTTTCCCCTTGTATCGCCTATTACTATAGTAGCACGGAAGCTAAATCTCTTACCGCCTTTTGTAACCCTGGCAACTCTGGCAATATCTAAAACTTTTTGCTCGTATTCAGCTTTTTGCGCTTCTCGCGGCCCTCTGTCTCTCCCCCGGCCCCGGCCTCCCCCTCTTTGATTTTGGTTATTATTAGTTTGAAACATATTTATTTAAAATTTAATTCCGCCTTTGCGCAGTCCTTCGGCAACTGCTTTTACCCGGCCATGGTATTTAAAACCTCCCCGGTCAAAAACGATCTCCTTTATACCTGCTTCTTTGGCCTTATCAGCCAATACCTCGCCTACCTTCAATGCTTTATCCGTTTTGTTGCCTTTAACTTTTGCTTTGGCTTCCACTTTGCTGCTTATGATTGTTTTACCGGCAACATCATCAATGAACTGTACGAATATATGTTTATTGCTCTTAAAAACCGAAACTCTCGGCCTTTCAGCCGTTCCCGTTATTATGCTCCTGACCCTCTTATGTCTTGAGATCCTGTGTTGTTTTGATTTATTATCTTGCATTTTTTTGATTAACCGGCAGCTACGGCTTTTTTACCTGCTTTTCTTTTTATGATCTCACCTTGGTATCTTATGCCACTGCCTTTGTACGGTTCCGGTTCTCTCTTGGTCCTGATATCGGCCGCAACCTTGCCGACTAGATCCTTGTCTATTCCCGATATCCTGATCGTGTTTTTCTCTACTTTAAATTCTATGCCCTGGGGCGCCTTGACCTTTACGGGATGGGAATAACCCAGACCCAACTCCAGTTCGTCTCCTTTCGTCACGGCCTTATAGCCTACGCCCTGGAATTCAAGAACTTTTTCAAATCCTTCGGTAATACCTTTAATCATATTATTGACCAATGCCCTGGTTAGTCCCCATAAAGCCATGACTTCTTTGGAGTTTTGGGAGTCATTCTTTGGTTTTATGGATATCTCTCCGTTTATGACCAGGTCCAGAAAACTCGGAATATTCTTCTGCAGGCTTCCTTTCGGTCCTTTTAAGCTAAGCAAACCCGAGTCGAATTTTGCTTCGACTCCGTTTGGGATCTGAATTGGTTTTTTACCTATCTTACTCATCTTTAATAATTAACTTTAATTAACCTTGTCTATTACCAGACCTCGAACAAAAGCTCTCCCCCGACATTTTGTTTCTTAGCCTCGCCCGAGCTCATGATGCCCTTGGGCGTGGATAAAACCGAAATGCCGTGGCCGGAACGCACAGGCTTGATATCTTTGGCTCCGATATAAATCCTTCTTGAGGGTTTGCTTATGATCTTAACGCCGTTCAGGCCTTCGTACCCGTCTTTATATTTTAACTGGATAACTATATATTCATGCTCGCTCTTTCTTCCTTTCTTTGTTTTCTTTTCAACGTTAGTCAAGAATCCGGCTTCCTTTAGAATTTCGGCGACTTTAAACTTAGCCTTGGACATAGGCACCAGCACATGCTCCTGCTTTACACTTTGGGCATTCTTTATCCTTATTAACATGTCGATCGTATTTTTTACCATGATGATTTTTTAACACCCGGCAAAAGCCCCTGGCCGGCTAATTCCCGGAAATGAATCCTGCACAAAGCAAATTCACCCATATATCCTTTTTTCCTGCCGCATATAAAGCATCTTCGGACGATCCTGGTCGAGTATTTCGGCTTTTTATTTGATCTGGCTATTGTTGACTTTTTTGGCATGATTTTACGGCTTTATTGTCTAATGGGAAATCCCATTAGCTTGAATAATTTAATTCCTTTCTCTTTATCTCCGGCTGTGGTTACGACGGTAACCTGCAGGCTGATTATGTCTTTCAAACTCTCATATTGAACCTCCGGAAATATGCTGTGCTCTTTAACCCCAAAATTCAGATTTCCTCCTTTATCGATATTCTTGGGATCGATCCCCCTGAAATCTTTGGAGCTAGGCAAAGCTACCGATATGAACCTGTCCAGGAAATCATACATCCTTTTCCCCCTTAAGGTAACGCTGTAGCCTACATCCATCCCCTCTCTTACTTTAAATCCGGCAATTGATTTTTTGGCTTTTCTGGCTATGGGTTTCTGGCCGGAAAGCAAGGCCAGATCTCTCTCTACTTTTTCTACCGCTTTGCCGTCTTTTATTAGCCGGCCTATGCCCGTATTTATGACTACTTTTTCTATCTTTGGCACAGCCATGATGTTCTTAATATTAAACTCTTTCTGCATGGCAGGAGCTACATCTTTCCTATATTTTTCCTGTAATCTATTTAACATAAATTTGCTGCACTATTGTACCTCATTTTTGCACTTTTTACAAATTCTGGTCTTTTTTCCGTCTTCCACTTTGTACCCGATCCTTGTCGGCAATCCGCATGATTTACAAACTATAGCTACGCTGGAAGCGCTGACAGCTCTCTCCTTTGAGATTATCTGCCCTTTCTGGCCCTGCTTTCTTGCCCGCGTGTGCTTCTTGATCATATTTAAACCTTCAACAACCAATCTGTTCTCATCGGTAAAAACGGCTAAAACTTTGCTTTTCTTGCCGCGATCTTTGCCGGATAGCATTATTATATTGTCTCCTTTTTTGATTTTCATATGATTAAACTATTTCTTCCGCCAATGAAGCTATGGTATTAAAGCCTCTCTCTTTAAGCTCTCTGGGTATCGGCCCGAATATACGGCCGCCTTTGGGCTCCACGCCATCAACTATGACTACGGCATTATCATCAAATTTAATATAAGATCCGTCCTTTCTCCTGAATGGTTTTCTCTGCCTGACCACGACAGCTCTCAAAACATCCTTTTTCTTTACCGCTTTCCTGGGTTCCGCTTCTTTGACGGAGACAACAACGATATCTCCGATCTGGGCATATCTTTTCTTTGATCCTCCGAGCACCTTGAAAACCCCGACTTTTTTTGCGCCGGTATTATCAGCAACTTGCACGATTGATCTTAATTGCAACATAAATAATTAAAATTAGATAAATTTATTCCTGATCCTCAGGCTCACCTTTAACAGCTGCTTTTTTAAGCAGACTGGCAACTTTCCATCTCTTATCTTTCGACATAGGCCTGGTCTCCTGGATCAGAACTTCATCGCCTACATGGTATTGATTTTCCTCATCGTGGGCTTTGAACCTGTTCGAAATTTTGTAATATTTTTTATATTTCGGCTGTTTCTTTAATCTATTAACCTGGACTACCACGGTTTTATTCATTTTATCCGAAACTACAACTCCTTTTTTTGTCCTAATTTTTTTGTTTGTATTTTCCATATGTTTATGCAAATACTTTATTATTTCGCTTTCTTCATTTCGGTTAATATTCTGGCAATATCTTTCTTTACTTTTTTCATCTGGCTGACATCCTTGAGCTTGCTCGCAACCAGGTCAAAATTCAACTTAAGGAGTTTGGATTTTAACTCTTTATACTGGTTTGTCAATTCTTCTCTGCTCTTATTTTGAAAATTTATTCTTTTCATATAGCTATCTTTTTACTATCCTGGTCTTTACCGGCAACTTATGGGCTCCCAACCTTAAAGCTTCCCTCGCGGTAGCTTCAGGCAGCCCGTCAATCTCAAAAATTATTCTGCCGGCTTCCACTGGAGCCACAAAGTGAGAGAGCGCACCGCGTCCGCCTCCCATACCCACTTCGGAGCTTTTTGCCGTTCTTGGCTTATCCGGAAAAACTCTGGTCCATATTTTACCTCCTCTTTGGATGAACCTTGCCATGACCCGTCTTGCCGATTCAAGCTGGTTAGCTTTTAGCCAGGAAGATTCCTCTGATTTCAGGCCGTAGGTTCCGAAGCTTAAAACCATCCCTCTCGTTGCGGCGGGCTTTAGCTTCCCTTTATGGACTTTCGTATGTTTTACTCTTGATGGTTGCAACATGGTATCTGTTTAATGTTATTTCTGAAAAACTTCACCTTTATAAATCCAGACCTTCACTCCTACCGTGCCATATGTCGTATGGGCAGTAGCTCGGGCAAAATCAATATCAGCTCTGAGCGTTTGCAGGGGCAGGCTTCCTTCTTCCAAATGCTCAACTCTGGCGATCTCAGCGCCATCCAGCCGTCCTCCCATCTGGACCTTTACGCCCTTGGCAAGTTTGTTGGCCATTACCTTCATTATGGTCTGTTTCATTATTCTTCTGAACGGAATTCTTTTTTCAACCTGGTCGACAATGGATTCTGCCATAATTTTGGAAGACAGCTCAGGATTCTTGATCTCCTGGATCTCTATTCTAACGGCTATTTTGTTATTCAATTTCTTTTGGACTAAACTCTTTAATTCTTCTACGCCGCCGCCTCCTCGCCCTATCAAAAGGCCGGGCCGGGCCGTAAAGATAACTATATTCAAAGAGTCGGTTCCTCTTTCAAGCTCAACCCTGTCCACTCCCATACCCTTAAGCTTCTTCTCCAAGAGATCCCTGACGGTAAAATCATCCTTTAAATAAGGAATATATTTGCGCCCGCCAAACCAGCGGGATAGCCAATCCTTGTTTATCCCCGTCCTTAATGATGTTGGTGAAACTTTCTGACCCATGTTTAAGTGTTTAAAATTTTATATTGCTTTTCTTCTGAATATTTTTTTACCTAGATTGCCCAGTGTTGAACTTTTCTTCCCTAATTCTGTTTTTATCTCCGGCTTTTTAACCTGACTGCCTTTGACCCCCGCCGATTCGTGCTCGTGCTCATGTTCATGCGCGTGGACATTCTCTTTAGCCGCGGACTTTCTGTCGGCTTTCAGCCCAGCAACTCTTTCTTCAAGGATAATTTTAATATGGCTGGTTTTTTTCTGTATTTCTGAAGCTCGTCCAAAACCTTTAGCCTTGAACCTCTTCAATTTGACGCCTTCGTTGACTATCAGGTCTTTAATGAATAAGTTGCTCCTAACCATATTAAAATTATTCTCAGCATTGGATATTGCAGAATTTAACAATTTAGAAAGGTGCGGAGACGGTTTTTTTACAAGGTGATCAAGCTGAGCTAAAACCTTAACGACATCTTTGCCTTTGATCAAATTTGCAACTGCCCTCACTTTTCTGGGGGCCAGTCTTAATCTGTTTAATTGTGCTGTTACCTGTGCCATATAATCTTATTATTTATTTTTTATCCTCGGTCACGGTAGCTTTTGCAGCTTGTGCGGCTTCAATCTCCTTCTGCCTTTGGGCGGCTTCCAATTCTCTCTGCATTTTTCCTCCGTGTCTTATGAATTTCCTTGTCGGTGAGAACTCTCCCAATTTATGTCCGACCATATCTTCCGTAACGAAAACAGGAATGTGTATCTTTCCGTTATGCACCCCGAAAGTAAAGCCGATCATCTCGGGCACTATCGTACATGCCCTGGCCCAGGTTTTAATAATAGTCCTGTCCCCAGCCTTAAACTTACCGATCTTTTTCAGTAATTTTTCATCGACATACGGACCTTTTTTTAGTGATCGTGACATATAATAAGTTCGGTTAAATGTTACTTGACCCTGCGCCTTACTATAAATATACTTGATTTCTTTTTCTTATTTCTCGTCTTTCGGCCCCCGGTTATCTTGCCGGTCCTCGTCTTCGGCCTTCTGGTTCCCCTGCCCTGCTTTCCTTCACCGCCTCCGTAAGGATGGTCAACCGGATTCATAGCCGTACCGCGGACTTTTGGCCTTCTTCCAAGCCATCTTGATCTTCCTGCTTTGCCTAAAGATATCGCGCTGTGCTCGGCATTGGATAACTGGCCAATCGAGGCATAAGCATTCTCCGAGACCATTCTTATCTCTGAAGACGGCATCAGTAATTGGACATAACCTTTATCGCTTGCGTATACGGTCGCTCCGCTTCCGGCTGATCGTGAGATCTTACCGCCCTGTCCGGGTCTTAACTCAATATTATGGACGATCATTCCCTGGGGAATATTTTTCAGCTTCATTCTGTTCCCCGGCCTTAAGCTTTCTTTTTCGGATACTATAACCGTATCTCCTACTTTAAGTTCCTGGGGAGCTAATATATACCTTTTTTCTCCGTCCGCGAAATGGATTCTGGCAATTCTTGTGGTCCTATTGGGATCGTATTCAAGAGCAAAAACTTTCCCCGGTATATCAAATTTATTCTGTTTAAAATCAATTTCTCTGTATAATCTTTTGACCCCTCCGCCGCGATGCGAACTTGTCACTCTGCCTTTATTATTCCTCCCAACCGATCTGAAATACCCGCCTTTCAGGGATTTCAAAGGAGCGATCTTGGTTAATTGCGAAAAATCATATGCCATGGCATGCCTTCTGGTCGGTGTTGTGGGTTTATACTTTCTCATGGTTATGCTTTAGCTTGTTCGATGCTATGCCCTTCCTCAAGGACGACAATAGCTTTTTTAAAACCGGTCTTGAATCCCGGGTGGCGGCCCATATCCCTTCTTTTTTCCGGCATATTCAATATCTTTACGTCTTTAACTTTCACATTGAATATTTTTTCAACCTGATTCCTGATCTCGGGCTTGTTAGCGCTTTTGAATACTTTGAACACATATTGATTCATACCATTCAAAAGCGAAGATTTCTCGCTCACATAAAAGCCTTTCAAAACCTGGCTGCCTCCGGCTGTCCAATTGCCTGAGATCTCGCTTTTATCTTCTTTTTCGGCAACCTGAATCTCACCTGTTTCTTCCGGCTTTACTTTTTTGTCTTTATCTTCTTTTTTACTTTTTCCAAATAATGACATGCTATTTAATTAATTTTTCCAAAACTTCTATTGAATCTTTCAGGACGACCAAATTTTTATGGGCTAATACATCCAGTACGTTCAGATTCCTCGCTTCAACAGTCGAAAGATTCGGCAGATTTCTGACTGATAATGTCAGTTTTCTATCTAATCCGGGCAAGACCATCAGGACGCTCCCGGCTTTCCCGAATATCTTATTTAAATTTTTATAAACTACGGCCATCTCTTTCGTTTTTCCGTTCTCCAGATTAACGCTATCCAGAACAGCTAAATTATTATTTCTTGCCTTTTCTGAAAGAGTTACCAATACGGCTTTACTGGCCATTTTTTTATTTATCTTCTTTTTAAAATTTCTGTCTTTTGTCGGCCCTCCGCTTACGCCTCCGCCTTTCCATATAGGCGATCTTATGGATCCGTGTCTTGCGCGGCCAGTACCTTTCTGCCTCCAGGGTTTTTTGCCTCCGCCCCTGACCTCGGCCCTGGTCTTAGCGTGTGCCACAACCTGTCTTCGATTAGACATCTGAGATGTGGCCACCTGATAGACCAGATCATTATTTTCTTTCAAACCAAAAATTTTATCGGGCAAATTTACCTTTCCGGCTTGCTCTCCTTGCTGATTGTATACTGTGTATTCCATTTATTTTTGGGTTTGGACAATCACCATGCCGCCGTTGTTCCCGGGTATCGCACCTTTAACGGCAATTAAACTGTTTTCCGCATCTACTGTAACAATTTTTAAACCCCTCACCGTGCTCTGTCCCCCGCCCATTCTTCCCGACATTCTCATGCCTTTCAAAGTATGCTGGGGAAACCTTTGGCCGATAGAACCGCCGTGCCTCCGGACATGTTTATGTCCATGGCTGGCAGGCATGCCGCTGAATCCATGCCTTTTCATAACGCCGGCATAACCCTTACCCTTTGTAACGCCGCTGACTTTAACGATATCGCCAGGAGCAAATACAGATGCTTCTATCTTGTCGCCTATCTTCAAATCCGCATCGCCTGACTTCAGGGTTTTAAATTCTTTCAGGGTTTTTTTCTTTTTATTTTTAGTTTCGATCTGGACAGCTTCATAACCGTCTTTATCTTTGGATCTCATCCGGATAACCGTATTAGGTTCAACTTCAATAACGGTGACAGGAATCACATTCCCATTTTCACCGTATACTTGGCTCATCCCCAGTTTTTTACCTAATATGAATTTCATTTCTCTTTTGGCAAACAAAAAATCCAGTTCTAGCTGGATTTAACCTTATGCTAAAACTTAAACTATTCTATTAATTTGGTTTTTGGTTTAAAACCACTAGTTATAAATTCTAAGGTTATGCAAATAGTGTACTTTTATAGCCATCAGGCTTTGAACCGGATAGTCTTGCGACCATTAGCCGGATAAGTTCCACTACTTTTTACTACCTTATTCCTCTCCACCTTTCTCCGGCGGAGAGAGTAAAGCAATAATTACATTTTGACTTCAATATCCACCCCGGCCGGTAAATTCAGATTCATCAAAGCGTCTATTATCTTCGGGGTTGGCTGCAATATATCTATAAGCCTCTTGTGGGTTCTCATTTCAAACTGTTCCCTGGCCGACTTATCAATGAATGACGCCCGGTTAACCGTATATTTATGCGTCTCTGTCGGCAATGGCACCGGACCTATCGGTTTGCCTCCGTAACGCTCAATTGTTTCAACAATCTGCTGCGCAGATTTGTCGATTATCTTATTATCATAAGCCTTGAGCTTTATCCTGATCCTCTGGTTTTGGTCGGGTTTTTTTGTTGCCATAAGCCTTTACAAGGAACTTTTTCTTATCATTAAACTATTATTTTGGTTACCGCTCCTGCGCCTACGGTCTTACCGCCTTCTCTAATGGCGAATCTCTGTTTCTCTTCCATAGCAATAGGAGCAATTAATTTAACCTTTACGCTGACAGTATCTCCAGGCATGACCATTTCTGTTCCCTCAGGCAAGAATACCTCTCCCGTAACATCAGTGGTTCGGAAATAGAATTGGGGTTTATAGCCTTTGAAGAACGGGGTATGCCGTCCGCCTTCTTCTTTGGTCAATACATATATCTCAGCTTCAAACTCAGTATGAGGAGTTATCGTTCCCGGCTTAGCCAGAACCTGGCCTCTTTCAATGTCCTCTTTCTTTGTGCCTCGAAGCAATACACCGGCATTATCGCCAGCCATTCCTTCCTGAAGCTGTTTATTGAACATCTCAATACCGGTAACAACTGTCTTGGTGGTGGGTTTAATGCCAACGATCTCAACTTCTTCGTTCACTTTAACCTTGCCTCTTTCTATTCTTCCCGTAACGACAGTTCCCCTTCCTTCAATAGAGAAGATATCTTCAATAGGCATAAGAAAAGGTTTTTCCGTGTCTCGGACGGGTTCAGGAATATATTCATCGAGCTGTTTAACAAGTTCCATTATCGGCTTTAAAGCTTCGTCGTCCTTGGACTTGGCTTCAAGAGCCTTAACTGCCGAGCCTCTTATGACAGGGGTAGTATCTCCCGGGAATTGATATTTATTCAAAAGTTCCCTGATCTCCTGCTCAACTAGATCAGCAAGTTCCGGATCGTCAACCTGATCCATTTTATTCAAGAAAACAATAATAGAAGGCACGCCCACCTGTCTGGCTAAAAGGATGTGCTCTCGAGTCTGAGGCATAGGGCCCTCTGCGGCAGATACAACCAATACTGCGCCATCCATCTGAGCGGCGCCGGTGATCATATTCTTAATGTAGTCGGCATGGCCGGGAGCATCGATATGAGCATAGTGTCTTTTAGGAGTTTCGTATTCAGCGTGGTGAAGAGAGATTGTGATACCTCTGGCTTTTTCTTCCGGGGCTTTGTCTATCTGGTCAACGGCTTCTACCCTGGCTGAATAGCCCTGGTCTTTATTTAGATCTAAAGCATGCAAAATAGCCGCGGTTAGGCTTGTTTTTCCATGGTCAACGTGACCGATTGTGCCGACATTTATGTGAGGCTTTGTTCTTTCAAATGTACCTGCCATTGGTTAGCTTGTAGCTTTAGCTCTAGCTCATAGGTTATAAATCCCTAGGAAACTAGGCTATAAGCCGGTTAATTATGCAAATGTATTTTAACAAATTCAATGAATTAGTCAATATTCGGAGCAGTATATAACAGCTTCTCTTCCTTTTCTATCTCATCCTTCAAGGCAAGTATTTCTTTATTGATCCTCTCCAGTATTTCCCTCTCTCCGTCCCTTTGGACCGGTTTGACCGGTTCCGGAGGAGAGCCGGCCCCGGTATTCTTTATCTTTATTTCTTTCTGATCCTCTGAGGAAGCAAGGCTCTTATATGTCTGATAATTCATTATAACAAATGACGGATCGCCATTATCCATGACCAGCACAGCGGTAGAATTATTCAGAAGATTTTTAATTTCTTTAATATCCATGTTAAATATTATTTTTTACCTTCGACTATTAATTGGGAAATATTGGCAGGCACCGGTTCGTAGTGATCAAACTCCATATTAAAAGTTCCCCTTCCTTCAGTCAAGGATCTCAATGATGTTGCGTATCCGAACATTTCCGACAAAGGCACCTTCGAATCGATAACTTTCAAATTCAATGTGCCCCGGTCATTAATGCTCATGATCTGGCCGCGCCTTGAAGCCAGATCACCGGTAACCTCACCCATGAAATTATCTGGTATGACTATCTCTACTTTCATGATCGGCTCAAGAATAACCGGCTTAGCTCTTTTGGCCGCTTCCTGAAGAGCAGTTGAGGCTGCTATTTTGAAAGCAATTTCGGACGAGTCCACCTCATGGTAAGAACCGTCATAAAGCGAAACTTTCATATCAACCAGCGGGAATCCCGCCACAACTCCTTTATCCATGGCTTCCCTGATGCCTTTCTCGGATGGAGCTATGAATTCCTGCGGGATTGAGCCTCCCTTGATATCATTAGAGAATTCATAACCCTGGCCCCGGTCCTTGGGTTCAACTCTAAGCCATACATGGCCATACTGACCGCGTCCGCCTGACTGGCGGATGTACTTGCCTTCGGCTTGGGCCTGGCCGGTAATAGTTTCCTTATAGGCAACCTGCGGCCGGCCGACATTAACGGCGACGCCAAACTCTCTCTTCATTCTGTCAACAATGATCTCGAGATGTAATTCGCCCATTCCAGAGATAATGGTTTCGCCGGTTTCTTCATCTCCCCTGATCCTGAATGTCGGATCTTCATCGGATAATTTCTTTAAAGCTATGCTCATCTTTTCCTGGTCGGCTTTAGTCTTAGGTTCAACTCTTAGTGATATGACCGGCTCAGGAACATCAATACCTTCAAGGATAACGGGGTTAGCCGGATCACAAAGCGTATCTCCCGTTTTGGTGGCTTTCAAGCCGACAGTCGCAGCGATGTTGCCGGCAAATATATCTTTTATCTCCTCTCTTTCGTTTGCATGCAGCCGGACAATGCGGCTGATCCTTTCCTGCTGGCCGCTTCGGGTATTTAAAACGTATGATCCGGATGAAAGTTTTCCGGAATAAACTCTAAAGAAGGTAAGAGAGCCGACAAAAGGATCGGTAGCCGTTTTGAATGCTAAAGCCGTAAAAGGCAAGCTCTCATCGGGACTTATGAGTTTATCTTCTCCGGTTTTCTGGTCAACGGCTTTTGTCGGAGGAATATCCAGGGGCGAAGGCAAATAATATGAAACAGCATCCAGTACAAGCTGGACACCTTTATTCTTTAAAGCCGAGCCGCACAATACCGGGAACAGCTTATTATCTATGGTAGCTCTCCTGATGATTTCTCTTAACTTATCGAGGCTAATCTCTTTTCCTTCAAGATATTCGGACATAGCCTGATCATCCTGTTCAACTATTTTTTCAATAGTTATCGCCCTTTCTTTCTGGGCTTCTTCTTTCATGCGGTCGGGTACGGGACATTTAACAACCTTCTCGCCCTTATCGCCTTCAAAAGAGATATATTCCATCGTAAGCAGGTCCACAATACCTTTGAACTGGTCTTCGTGTCCGTCCGGTATCTGCAGTTTCACCGCGTATGGAGACAAGCGCTCCAGGATAGATCTGAAAGAGCGGTCGAAAGATGCCCCTAAACGGTCAAGCTTATTTATAAAACATATTCTTGGAACTTTGTAATCATCGGCATAACGCCAGTTGGTTTCGGATTGCGGTTCAACTCCAGCTACGCCGTCAAAAACCACAACAGCGCCATCCAGAACACGCAAAGATCTTTTTACTTCGATAGTAAAATCAATGTGCCCGGGGGTATCAATGATATTGAGCTTGATCTTCTCGCCCCCCTCGGTGGGAGTCCAGTAAGCAGTCGTGGCGGCTGCGGTGATAGTAATCCCGCGCTCTCTCTCCTGTTCCATCCAGTCCATAACGGTATCGCCCTCGTGGACTTCTCCGATCTTATGAGAAATTCCGGTATAAAAAAGAATCCTTTCGGATGTGGTGGTTTTTCCTGCATCAATATGGGCGATAACGCCTATATTCCTAATTTTCTCTATGGGATAATCAGCCATCTGTAATTAATTACCAGGCGAAATGGGCAAAAGCTTTATTAGCTTCAGCCATGCGGTGGGTATCATTCTTCTTTTTAACGGCTCCGCCGGCATTATTGAAAGCATTAACAAGCTCTTCGCCGAGTTTTTCATTCATAGCCTTGCCCTTCTGCGATCTTGCAGCTTCGATGATCCATCTTATTGCCAGAGCCACTTTTCTTTCCGGTTTTACCTCTATAGGAACCTGGTAATTAGCACCGCCTATTCTTCTTGATTTTAATTCCATGTTCGGGCCGGCGTTCTGCATAACTTGTTCAAAAACTTCCATGGCCGGCTTGTTGAGTTTCGCTTCGGCATATTCCAGGGCGCCATAAACTATTTTTTCGGCGATAGATTTTTTTCCGCCCTGCATTATCTTATTTATTAATTTAGAAATTAAAACACTCGAATATTTTGCATCCGGTTGAATTACTGGCCTATTTTTAATTGGTCTTCGCATAGTCTGTTATTATTTTGCCTTCTTGGCGCCGTACTTAGATCTTTGCTGTTTACGGCCGTCTACTCCGGCGCTATCGAGCACGCCTCTTACTATATGATATCTGACACCGGGCAGATCTTTAACCCTGCCCCCTCTTATTACTACGACTGAGTGCTCCTGCAAATTATGTCCGATACCGGGGATATATGCGGTTACCTCCATGCCGTTAGTCAATCTGACCCTGGCAATTTTTCTTAAAGCTGAGTTCGGTTTCTTAGGGGTTGTGGTCCTTACCTGGAGGCAAACGCCTCTCTTAAAAGGAGAGGAGCTGAAAATGGGTCTATTCTTTAGCGTGTTAAAACCAAATGCCAAAGCGGGCGATTTTGTCTTCGCTTTCGCTGTCCTTCTGGGGTTCTTTAATAATTGTCTGAATGTCGGCATAAAAATAAGACCCTTAGGTCTTAGATAGTATAGCAAATGCAAACATAGGATGTCAAACTAGAATCTGGTTCCGGTTATCAATGTAAATACGAGGCCAACCAAAGGCAGCAGCAAAGGAAATATGAATATAATAAAAACGAAAAGCAGGATCAGGCTGTACTTGTACATGAACACCTTAACGGCATCAAACCTATGCGGAAGAAATGTCATTAAAAGCCAATGCCCGTCAAGCGGCGGAACCGGAAACAAGTTAAAAATAGCTAAAAATATATTCAGGCCCACCACGAACCTCAGCAACTCCGGTATAAGAGGCGAGGAAAAAGCGTCAGGCAGGAATCTGAAAGTCAATCCGAACAATAAAGCCAATAAAAGGTTTGAGACCGGTCCGGCTATGGCTACCTTAGCCGGACCGTACTTGCGGTCATTCAGCATCGTCGGGTCATACGGAACAGGTTTGGCATACCCGACCACAAACGGAGAGCGGACCAGATACAGCATCAATGGCAGGAAGATCGAACCGAACATATCAATATGTTTTAACGGATTTAAGCTCAAACGGCCGGCATTCCTTGCGGTCGGGTCTCCAAGGCTATTGGCCATAGCCCCGTGGCTTACTTCATGTATCACAACGGAGTAAAGGAGGGCTAAAATCTGAAAAATTGGTAGTAATAAACCAGTCATGCTTGAAATACTATCAATAATAGGCTATAATGTAAATCAAATTAAATCCTAAATTAAACTGAATCATCATGGCAACCAAATGTCCAAAATGCGGAAAAGGATCGGTAATGGTTACTACCCGCAAGCTATTACGCGGTAATTATAATCCGACTTCTAAATCCAAAAGATATCCCAACCTCCAATGGGCTAAGGTGGACGGCAAGAGGATCAAGATCTGCACGGATTGCATCAAAACTCTCAATAAGAACTAACTTGAAGGAATCTCCATCCTCCAAATCAGGAGTGCCGCTAGAGACACGTACTCCAAAGCCAGAGCACATCTCCGAAGCTGAACAAAAAGCTTACGATTTACTGATGAATCATCTAGAAAGCAACAGATTGCAATATGATGAATTCATAAAAACTGATTCTGGAGGTGTCTATACTCCGGAAGAGATCGAAAGAGATAAAAGAGATGTCGAAAGAAAAAGATCAAGGCCGGAATATAATGAGCCTACAAGAAGAGCTAAAATCCTAGAAGCACTAATAGCTGAAGAGATTGAGCTGGCTAGCTGGTTAGGAGATAATGCATTTACTATTATACCCACTGAATTTGATGATCTCTTTCATGGTATCGATATTCTGACAGAGTTTGAAAAAGAAGGTGGTTATCAATACTTAGCAATGGGCGTAGATATAACTACCTCCCCGCTCTCCGTAAGAAAGAAGCTAGCAAAAATTAAAGACAATATGACCAAAGGCAAGCTAACTCAGATGCGATATTTTGCATCTGAGCATCTCGACATAAAGGGAACTATGGATAAGATTCCCTCTGTGATAATAGGGGCGGACCCGAGGACCATAACGGAATTGGCTAATCTTTGGCTAAGATCTCAGGGACCTAGTTTGGCAGATCCCAAAACCTTAAAGCCTGGCGATATGGATGAGCTTAGGGAAACAGCAAAAATTGCCAAACAAGAGCTTGGAAAGCATAGGGTTCAGCTTTTAATTCTTAAGCAGATCGAAGAACAGCTACAAATTTACCTCGACTATGCCAGAGAAATTAATAATAGCGATATAGCTTCTAAGCTTGATAAGGTTTTGCTCTTAGTGCGGGACATAATCAGCAAAAAGAAAATTAAATCGGAGCAAGAAAGAGAGAATGAGTCAGATGATGTTTACATAGCCATTAAGAAAGAACTCGCCAATTTTGAGTCACTATAAATAGCGGGCCATAGGATAGTGGTAGTCCACACCCTTGGGGTGGGTGCAGTGGGCGTTCGATTCGCCCTGGCCCGACATAAAACAAAAAATCCGCATCATGCGGATTTTTTGTAAGAGCCCCTCTTTTATTTTGCAAGTCTTCAGCATTATCCAATGAACCTCTCGGTTCTGGACTCCGCAGGACAATCCCACGGGACTGTCATCATATAAGAGCACCTAGATAATTATTTGTTCTAAAGCTTGAAAACAAAAGAAGAGCCTATCTAAATTTTAACCCCCATAAAAAAGAGTGCAAGTGGAGAACTAGTCGAACATTATAGATTCATCAACCCGTTTGTATTGAAACAGCTCTTTCTCGGAAAACCAATGGATTATCTCTCTTTTCGCCTCTGGAATAGAGCCGGAGGCGTGAACTATATTCCTGATAGGTCTTTTATTAAAGTTGCCTAAAGTAGATGAATCCACCGAAAAATCTCCCCGAATGGTTCCAATATCTGCCTTGAAGGGCAAGGTGTTTCCCACTATTTTTCTCGCCATCTCGACAGCATGAGGACCCTCAAAGACCATAGCCACTACAGGATTGGATGCTAAAAATTCAAAATTCCAATTATTTATCATAGTTCCTATCTTCATAGGATCGTCTGTTCCTAATATTTTTTTCGGATCCAAACCTAGCTGATTCAAATTCTCCAAACTTTTATTCCCCATGCCTTCCAATTGCTCCTTTGTGGCCAAATAGTGCTTTCTTATATGATCGGCTGTAGGCTTAACCATTTTAAGGCCCACTATCTTTAACCCTCGAATTTCAAATCGTCTTATGATCTCCCCTACTATCCCTCTCTGTAAAGCATCGGGTTTTGCTAAGATCAAAGTCTGTTCTCTTTGTATTTTGTGCGGCATTTCAATATTTAATTAATTGATAGTTCTGGCCGTCGCTAATTAATTTAATGGCGCCGTCCAGATCATTTCGATAGTATTTTATACCAGAATCTTCAAATCTTTTCAATACTTCCGGCGAAGGCAGGCCGTATTTATTCTTTGCGCCTACCTGGATCACCGCCAGCTGAGGAGTTACCTTTTTTATAAAATTATCGGAGGAGGATGTTTTTGAACCATGGTGTCCGACTTTTAAAATATCGGCATCGAGGTCTGCTCCCGACAAGATAAGCTTATCTTCCACCTTTTTCTCCATATCCCCGGTCAGCAAAACTTTCATTGAATCATACTCAAGCATCATAACCACTACATCATCGTGGGGTTTTGTAGTGCTCGTGCCGGCTAGGGATTGGAAAGGATGCAATATCTTTAAATAAGCTCCATTGCCAAGATCAATTAATGTCCCCCTGATTGCTTCGACATTGTTCGCATTCTCATCCTGAACTTTGTCCTTCCATAATTTAAACTCCGGAGATCTATATTCTTCTTTGGCTTCAATAATATTTTTAACTTCATATCTATCCAGGACATTCATCAGCCCGGCCAGATGATCGGCATGGGGATGGCTTACCACAACCAGATCAATATCTTTGTCGTAAAATGGCATGGTCTGGCCCAGCTCCTCTAAAATTTTACTATCCGGTCCGCCGTCAATTAAAACCTGGTTTCCATTCGGCCCCTCAATAAATATCGCGTCCCCCTGCCCAATATCGAAGAAATATATTTTGAGCAGGCCGTCTTTTTCCTGAGTGGCCGAGTAAGTCGAAAACGCAAAGATGGATAGGCAGAGGAGAATGACAAGATGAACTAACTTGAGCTGCTTAGGCTGCATCCAGATTAGATATCATAAATTTGAGCAAAAAGAAAGGCCGAAGTTCGGCTTATTATCTGAAGAGTAGGTAGTACCAGATAGAGAGACAGAAGGATATCAGTAACCACCTAAACAATCGGCTGCTTGATCTAATTTGATACTTGATTCTCCACAGAAATACATAAATCTCGATAGATAAATTTACTGTACCAACGCAGAAGAATAACCAGGCAACAAAAACTAGAACAAAACCCATATTATTTACTAATAAGGATCTGGACTAATTCAATCATAGATTACCATCAAGATCAATTTTTAATTTTGCTGCGAATCTGTAAACTCCCAGAAATAGGAGCAAGTAGATAATAGCTATAACCGGCAAAGACATACTTAGATTAACGGAAGACAATGGCCAGGATGCCAAGCCCGTAACGACAGATAATTGGTATTCGGTTAAGGCCCATGCTGCATAGCCCATAAATTGCCCGAGGGGGGCAAATATCATTCCTCCTAGGCCGGTTATAAAGCCGAGCAGCATGGCCGCCGGCATAAAAGGAAGGGTCAGTACATTTGCCGGCAAAGCAACCAAAGAAAAATTTTTAAAATAATGGATAAGAAGCGGGAATACGAAGACTTGAGCAGCCAATGTGGCTGTAATCGTTTCTTTTATTCTTCCATCCGGAACTTTGCGGAACCATTGGTTAAAGACGGGCATTAGATAGGTCAAACCCATAACAGCTAAAAATGACAGCTGAAAACCCACATCGAACCTCAATATCAGAGGGTTCTGATATATCATAACGGCACCGGCCAGAAGCAATGAGTTGCGGGAATCATAAAGCCTGCCATAGCCGTTTGCGAACAGCAAAACCAAGCCCATGATCGATGCCCTGACAACCGAAGCGGATGCTCCGGTCATGATTGTAAATATAATTATGATAAGTACTGTTATCCAAAATGCTTTTTTCCTTTTAACAAAATAGAACAAGCCGGCCATGATTCCCCAGGAAACTATCGCAATGTTATAACCCGAGATAGCCATGATATGGGAAGTGCCCGTTTTACTAAAAGCGTCTTTCAAATCCTGGGAAATATTCTGTCTTGTGCCCAGCAGGATCCCGTTTATAAATGAGGTATTAGGTTCCGGGATTGACCTGTTCACCGCTGACTCAAATCTGTTCTTTATCGCAAATATATTTTTATATGCGAATATTTTTATCCTATCTCCGAAATCCAATTCTGTACTCGAGGTATCAGTCTTTATATCTTTGGGGTAATTCATTAGTATCTTTATCCCGTCTTTTTTTAAGTAGCTTACATAATCAAAATCATTACTGAAGTTCTTGGGAGTAGAAAGCGCTCCGGTAATCATAAGCTTATCCCCAAATCCAATATCGGAAAGATTGGCTGTAATTAAGATATCCTCGTCGGTGGGAATTTCTTCATCGGGAACGACAATTTGCCTGACCCTTAAAATAAATTTAGTCCGGCTTCCCTCGTTTTCCGGATCGCTTGCAACATAACCCCGGACCGAATAAGGGACGGCTTTGCCCCCGACAATATTATCCGCAAACTCGCCGGCTATGCTGTGGCTTGAACTAAACTGGTTAAACCTAAAAATACCAAGCGCAAAAACTAAAACTAAGCAACCCAACATTATGCCAAGCTTGCGGCGGCGGATTCCATTTTTATCCTGTCCGAAAGTCTGCTGATAGGCAGATACGACCAGGATGATCGTCCCGGTTAAAATAATAGCTAGAACTCCGATTTGATTTAGATCCCAAAAAGAGCTTATAAAAACTCCTAAAACGAAAACCGCGAGAAAGTAGAATAAAATTTGAGATTTATGCTCCATTCTAAAAGGAAAAGGAGGATCAACCTCCTTTCCTTCTATATTATTCATATTTGTTTTTAATTACAAACGCCTGTTGTGGCAAAACAATTAGGACATGAATAACAGGAGCCGGCTTTAAACATAAGCGTTCCGCAATTAACGCACACGGGAGCGCTCGCTTCCCCGATATGGGCTTGGCGAAGCGGATCATTGCCTATATTCGGATTTTCGTGGCTATGAGAAACAGCCAGAGTTGCCTGGGACACAGATGGATTCTCAGCTCCCGCATCCCTCACTGTATGGTCAGGGCCGAATATCTCTTCTTTATCTTCGGGAGTAAGGTATTTCATTCCGATATACCGGAATACATAATCAATTATTGATTTGGCCATGGGAATTTGTTCATTATTGGTAAATCCGGCCGGTTCGAATCTTGTATCTTTGAATTTCCTGACAAGTGTTTTGAGCGGTACGCCCGACTGGAGACACATCGATACCAGAGTGGCAATCGTATCGAATAATCCCGCGACGGTACTTCCCTCTTTTGCCGTAGTTATGAATGTTTCTCCGGGTTTTCCGGTATCCGGGTAAAGACCGACAGTCAGATAGCTTTCATATCCGCCCACAGAGAATTTATGCGTTATTGACGGCCTCTCATCAGGCAGCTTTACCCTTGTATAGCCGTTAACTTTTTCAATAAGGTTTTTATCCGTATCGGAATCCTTTTTTGTATTTAAAGGCTGGATAGATTTACAACCGTCACGATAAACGGCAATTGCCTTTAATCCCATTCTCCACCCGTCCATATAGACATTCTTGATATCTTCTTTGGTGGCATTATTCGGCAGGTTGACGGTTTTAGATATGGCTCCGGATATGAACGGCTGAGCCGCTGCCATCATTCTTATGTGGCCCATATAATGAATGCTCCTGGTGCCGTTAGCGGCTTTAAAGGAGCAATCAAATACCGGCAAATGTTCCGATCTAAGGTGCGGAGCTCCTTCGATAGTTTCTTTTTCAAGCAGATACTTTGATACCTCCTCGATCTGTTGCTCCGAATATCCAAGTTTCCATAAAGCCTTAGGAACCTGATTATTTACCAGTTTCAAAACGCCACCGCCGACAAGCTTTTTATATTTTACTAAAGCCAATTCCGGCTCAACGCCTGTAGTATCGCAGTCCATCAGGAAAGCGATCGTGCCAGTCGGGGCCAAGACAGTCACCTGAGAATTCCTTAATCCGTATTGCTTTCCGATCTCAAGAGCTTCATACCAGACTGAACGGGATTCAGCCCACAGATCAGCATCCTCCACGCCTATAGTACCCGTAAAAGAATACAATTTTTCAGCTTCATTAAGATGCTTTTTAATAATGCCCAGCATCGGTTCCTTATTTACCTCAAATCCGGCGAACGGACCTTTGATATCGGCGATCAAGCCGGACATTTTGTAAGCTTGGCCGCACATCAGAGATGTGATCTGTCCCGCCAATGCCCTTCCCTGGTCCGAATCATAAGGCAAACCCAGGTTCATTAATAAGGATCCCAGATTGGCATAACCCAGGCCAAGCTCGCGAAAATCTCTTGCGTTTTGGCCGATCTTCTCGGTGGGATAAGACGAGTTTTCGACTATTATATCCTGGGCTAGAATAAGAGTATCAACAGATCTCTTGAAAAATTCCACGTCAAATTTTCCGCCTCTTAAGAATTTTAGGAGATTAAGGGATGCGAGATTGCAGGCGCTGTTGTCCAGATGCATATATTCACTGCAGGGATTGGAAGCATTGATCCTTCCGGAATTAGGACACGTATGCCATTCATTAATGGTCGTATCATACTGAATGCCGGGATCAGCGCTATACCAGGCTGCATCAGTTATCCATTCCATAAGATCGCAGGCCTTCACCGTTTCTATTGCCTTGCCGGTAGTCCTGGCCTTAAGATCCCAGTATCCGTCTCCTTCAACTGCTCTCATGAACTCATCAGTAACCCGCACTGAATTATTAGCGTTCTGATACGGCAGCAAAGTATATGGATCAAAGAGGTCGGCTTCAATTGAATCATTGATCCCGACGCTAGCCAAAGCTTTGGTCATATCCTCGATAACTTTCTTGCAATATATGAAATTTTTGATATCGGGATGATCAACATCCAATGCAACCATTTTTGCAGCCCTCCTGGTCGTTCCCCCTGACCTTATCGAATTAGCTACGCCATCAGCTCCTTTCATAAATGAAACCGGACCCGATGAGAATCCGCCGCGGGACAAAGGCTCCTTGGACGACCTCAGTTTGGATAAGTTCGTTCCGGATCCGGAGCCGTATTTAAAAATCCAGCCTTCATCCCTATACCAGTCCAATATTGACTGCATATTATCCTCGACGGCAAGAATAAAACAAGCTGAGCACTGAGGTTTAGCATGGACACCGACATTAAACCAGACTGGACTGTTAAAAGCTGCATATTGGTTTATTAAAAGATAGGTCAAATCCTGGATATAGTTCTCGGCATCTCCCAAGGAAGAAAAATAACCGTTCTTGAATCCCCAATAACCTATGGTCTTGGCTACCCTATTCACCATTTGCCGGGCGCTGTATTCTCTTTCAGGCGCATCGAGCCTTCCTCTGAAATATTTGGAGGCAACAATATCGGTGGCGGTTTGGCTCCAGAAATTAGGAACTTCAACGTTGTTTTGCTCAAAGACAACTGTCCCGTCGCCTTTAACTATTTTTGCGGTTCTGGTTTCCCAGCCGATCTCATCATACGGATGAGCCTGGCCGAAAAGCCGGCTCCAGGTAAAACCGCTTCTAGCCAGCATAGACATCTGTAAGTGCCCGTTGCCGTTAGCATTGCGGCCATCGTCATTTTCGTTGCCAGCCTGCGTAGAGGGAGTTGTTGATTCTTCGACCTGATTATTTTGGGTTGGGTTTAAATTTTCCATGTTTTTTGAAGATAAATTGGTTTGGGAATTTGACAAAAATAGCGCTCAAGGCGCTATTTTTGCCCCTAAAAGAAGTTTTTAGCTCGCAGTCACGCGAGCTTAAACTCAGATACAACAAACATTTTTAAAGCGACGCTCATGTATTTAATTTCATTATAAAATAAACGGGAGCGGATACAATTGTTGATAACCTACTTCATCTTGCGCCTGATAAAAGCAGGGATATCAAATTCTTCGTCATTCAGGGACGGATCAACAAACTCTTTTACCGATGGCGTGCCGTTAGATACGGGCTGATAAGAGTTGTTATTCTTTTTAACCGTTTCAAATATATTATTCGAACTGTTCTGAAGTCCCGCCGAAACAGCTCTCGGAGCCACCTGGTGCCCGTTTGAAAAACCGGTAGCCACAACAGTAATCTTCAGCTCTCCTTTCTTAACTTTATCGTCGAGAACGGCTCCAAAAATAACCTTAGCATCCGGATCAATATGTTCAGTGATTATTCTTGCGGCTTCATTTATTTCTGCCATGGCCATATCCGTACCGCCGGAAACATTAAATAGCACTCCTCTGGCTCCGTCGATCGAAACTTCCAGCAATGGTGAGTTAATTGCCATCTTAGCCGCCTCGATTGCCCTGTCCTCTCCCGTAGCTCTCCCTATACCCATTAGAGCCGAACCGGAGTTAGCCATAATAGCTTTAACGTCAGCGAAATCAACATTGATTATTCCCGGAATAGTGATCAGGTCGGAAATACCCTGAACGCCCTGCCTCAAAATATCATCAACAATATTGAATGACTCCAAAAGGGGGGTTTTTCGATCGATTACTGAAAGCAATCTATCGTTTGGAATAGTAATTATGGCATCAACCTTGTCTCTTAAAACTTGCCAAGCCTCATCAGCAATTCTCATTCGTTGCGCCCCCTCGAAACTAAAAGGTTTTGTAACCACGGCTACGGTTAAAGCTCCGATATCTCTTGCTATATCAGCCACAACACCGCTAGCGCCGCTTCCGGTTCCTCCTCCGAAACCAGCAGTTATGAAAACCATGTCTGCTCCCTTCAAGGCATTAAGAATCTCTTCTTTTGTGTCTTCTGCCGCTTGCCTGGCAATTTCTGGATTCATGCCGGCACCCAAACCTTTAGTTAGGCTCTTTCCGATGTGAACTTTAATCGGCGCATTGCTATTATGCAATGCTTGAGCATCAGTATTAATGGCAATAAATTCAACGCCATGAATCCTGGCCTCGATCATTCTTGCCAGAGCATTACCGCCACCGCCGCCAATACCAATTACCTTAATCCGAGCAAATGTTTCAAATGGAGGTTTTATATTTACCATAATGATCTTTAAATTTGGGCTTCGTTTATACCCCGTCTTATCACAAAATAAAATGGGCTGCAAACCCACGTCTTAAATCCTGTGGATAAGTTGCGCAAAACCGCTAAGGCATAAAATTCTTCAGCCAATCCAAGACTTTTTTCAAATTATTATTGCTTTGAGTAAACTGATTAACCCTCCCTTTCTGGCTGCTGAATTCCTGGTCAAACCCCCACATTATCAAACCGGCAGCCACGGCATAAGAAGGGTCGAGCAGTGATTCCGCTGCTTCAGATGCCTGAGCCCTGGCAATCCTGACAGGCAATCTTAGTTTTTCTTTTACCATTAAAGCTAGGCCGGGCAAATTCGCTCCTCCGCCGCTCAATACCACCCCCGCTGGCAAAAGACTATTCTTAGATACCTTCTTCAACTCATTCGTTACCATGTCTAAAAGCTCGGAGGCTCTGGCATCAACTACTCTTATCAGCTGTTTCTTGGGAATTACAAAGTTTTCTTCTTCCATTATTTTTGACAGGTCGAGATTCTCCTTGCGTCTCATATCTTCGCCTTCAGATGTCGTGCAATATTCAAGTTTTATCCTCTCAGCAATATCAAGTGATGTCCTTAAAGCTACAGCCAGATCATTGGTGATGTGTCTTGAGCCTATGGGCAAAACGGCGCTATGCACCAGTTCCGCTTCTTCAAAAACAGCCAGAGTTGATGTACCCCCGCCAAAATCAAGGTTCATTACCCCGTATTCTTTTTGGTTCTTATCGAGAATCGCAAATGACGCCGCTAAAGGACCAAATACCATTCCGGAAACTTCTATATCATTTTCATTTACGCATTTGGCAATGTTCTTTAGGTGGGGAGACAAACCGTCAATTATTGAAACTTCGGCCTCAAGACGGACACCCTTCATACCTAAGGGATTTTTAATGTATTCATTCCCATCAACAATAAAATTGCGCGGAATCACATGGATTATTTCCCTGTTGGCCGGCATACTTACGACTGAAGCTGCCTGGAGAACTCTGTCTATATCGCTCTGGGAAATTTCATTATCAGCTCTCGAAACCGCGATAACTCCTCTTGAAGTCTGGGTCCGTATGTGAAGGCCGTTCACCGATAAATATGCGCGTTTTAAGGAGACCCCAGCCATGGCTTCGGCTCTTTGGACAGCTGATTTTATACTATCCACCGTCTCTTCCATATCAACCACTACTCCTCTTCTAAGCCCGTTAGATAGAGCGGCGCCGGAACCGATAATTTCCGGCCTTAAACTGTCACGCTCCACCTTGGCGATAACAACCTTTATCTGTGAGTTGCCTATATCTATTCCCGATATTATGTAGGGCTTGGCCATCTATAGCTTACTTAAAATTTTATTTTCTAATTTAAACATTTCCCGCGCATCCGGCTCTGATCTTTCATGGTCATATCCCAGTAAATGCAAAAACCCATGCACGGCGAGCTGGGCAAGCTTTCTTTCTATATTTACATTTTCGCTTTTTGCTTGGGTTTTTGCAAACGGCAGACAGATAAAGATATCCCCAAGGTCAGATTCCCCAGCTTCGCCGAGACTCGGCTGCAAACGAGCAGCCTCCATTGGAAATGATAGTACATCAGTTATCTTGTCTTTATTACGATACTTTTTATTCAGTTCCCGGATCTTTTCTTCCTCAACCAAATTGATACTGATGCCTTTTTTACCCGGCAGATCCAACTCCTCTGCCGCTAGTCCCAAGATTTTTTCAAAAAAAATTTTATCGAATTCCTGCTCTCCCGCCAAATTTCGAAACACTAGATCAATCATAATTAATTATTTTAACTCATTTATATTCAGTAGTAAACAAAAATCAGCTTAAAAGCTGATTTTTGTTTACTAGCTATTTTAACAATTCCTCTTTGACTAGTCTGCTGACCAAAGCGCCATCGGCTTTGCCTTTTACTTTGGTCATAACCGCGCCGATCACTTTGCCCATCTCTTTTACATCTTTAGCTCCCACATCGGCAATAGTTTTTTTAATTTCTTCTCTGATCGCCTCCTCGGACATCTGCTCCGGCATATATGCCATCAGCATATCAACCTCTTCCTGCTCGCCCTGAGCGAGTTCTTCTCTGCCGCCGGCCCTAAAACTTTCAATAGAGTCCTTCCTCTTTTTAATCTCTGACGAGATAACTTCCAGTGTTTCCTCATTATTAAGCCGACTAAGCTCATCCAATTTGGCCGGATCAGATTCACTTTTAGCCAGCTTTGTCCTTTTATCAAGCTCACGATTTTTAACTGCATTTAAAACCATACCGATAACCATTCTCCTCTTGGCATCGCCAGCCTTTAAAGCTTCTTTCTGAGCATTTTTTAATTGTTCTTTTAACATATTTTGTTACAGATCAAGTGTTTGTTTAAGTTTGCGTTTTTCCTCTTCGAATGTTTCATCATTATATTTGCCAAGTTTCTCCAGTCTCTTTCTCAATGCGTTCAGATGCAGTCCCATTATGGCGGCGTTCTTTTCTTTTCTTTCAGTAAATTTTTTCACTCTATGCTGGCTCGCTTTAGCTTTAACTAAAACTCCGCTTTGCTGGACAAAGCGGTTAAAACGCCTTAAAAGGCTGCCGATACTTTCATTTGGTTTTCGATCTACTTTTACCATTATTAGCCTCCTTTCTAAAACAAGATCATTTAACGATCTTGGGTCCAAGTTTCTTGCCCCCTAAAATATGCATGTGGAGGTGAGGGACCAGCTTGCCTCCATTTTCGCCTTCATTGATTATGACTCGATATCCCTTTTCTGTCAATCCAATATCATGCGCGACCTTATCGGCCGTAGCAAACGCCCGACCCAATAAAGCCGGGTCGTCTTCGATAACAGCGTGGATGTCAAAGTAATGTTTTTTTGGGATCAATAGTAAATGGATCGGCGCCTGAGGATTTATATCTTTAAAAACAATAAATTCCTCGTCCTCGTAAACGATATCCGCCTTTAATTCTCCTCTTACTATTTTACAAAAAACATCAGTGATCATGCTTTCAATCTCTTTTTTACTTCATCCACTATCTTCTCAACCGGAATAGTCTCTTGCACACCGGTATCCATCTCTTTAAGGATTATCGTGCCGTCCAAAGCTTCTTTTTGTCCGTATATGAGTGTAAATTTAGCTCCTAACCGGTGAGCTATCCTTAACTGCGATTTAATACTATCCCGCCCTAATGATGATTTGGTTTCTATACCGGCTTTCCTGAAGCTCTCGAACAGATTAAGGCTTTTTCGCTTGGCCGCTTCGCCAAGTTGGGCCAAAAATACTTTAGGCCTGGGACGCGGATCGGGAATATTCGAATTTTTTGCTTTCATTGCAAGGACAATCCTTTCAATACCCATTGCCCATCCGGCTGCCGGAGTTTTAGGCCCTCCCAAGAGATCGATGAGCCGGTCATACCTGCCTCCAGATAATATGCTGGCCTGAGAACCGGCATCTTCCACCGGCACAAACTCAAACACGGTCCTCGTGTAATAATCCAGTCCCCGGACCAAAGTCGGGTCGAGAATATACGGGACCTTGGATTCATCCAAGAACTCAAGCACATGTTTAAAATGCGCTCGGCATTCTTCATCCAGATAATCCACGAACTGCGGTATCTCCTTCGTTACTTCCCTGCACTCCGGCTCCTTACAATCAAGCATTCTAAGGATATTACCCTTATATCTTAACTTACAATTAGCACAAACTTTTTTTAATTTTGACTTATAATAATCTTTTAAAGCCCGAATATAGGCTGGCCGGCACTGGCTGTCTCCGATGCTGTTTATGTGAACGAAATAATTATCTAGGCCCAAGCTATCAAGAAGCTTATGGGCCAAAAATATTAATTCAGCGTCAATTATCTCGGCGGAGTCGCCTATAGTTTCCGCGCCTAACTGAAAAAATTGCCTGTACCTTCCCTGCTGGGGCTGGTCATGCCTGAACATGGGACCGAAATAATAAAGCTTTACGGGGTGCGGCTTAACATTCATCCCATTTTCAAGATAAGCCCTGACAACCGGAGCGGTCCCCTCAGGCCTTAAAGCTAAACTATCCCCTCCGCGGGTTTTAAAAGAGTACATCTCTTTATCGACTATATCAGTCCCTTCGCCTATAGATTTGGAGAATAGCTGAGTGGTCTCAATTATGGGCGTGTCGATCTTCTCAAAACCATAAAATTCAAGCAGAGATTCCGCTTTTTTGGTGATATATTTCCAGTATTTCTGGTCTTCGGGCAGAATATCATGAGTGCCTTTTGGAGCTTGGAAAATTTTGGATTTCATACCTATGCTTTTATTATTGATAATTAACTCTCGATATATTTGATATGTCGTTCACGGGCCAGAGTCTCACAAAAGCCCGTCCGATAATATATTTTTTCTTAAGCGATCCCCAGCGTCTGGAGTCGGAGCTCTGGAGACGGTTATCGCCCATTACAAAATATTCATCATTACCCAGCCTTACCACCATGTCGCCTAAAGTTTGCTGCGATTCGGACAGGTAATTCTCCTTCAGAACAACACTTTCACTGTCATATATTTTAACTTTGTTGTTCCTTATCTCTACCGTTTCTCCGGGCAAACCTATAATTCGTTTTATAAAAAATTGGGACGGATCGGCAGGATAGCGGAAAACTATCGTGTCTCCTCTCCGCGGTCCGCCAAATCTATAGGAAATCTCATCAACCAGAAGATAATCCCCGTTCATCAGGTTCGGCTCCATGGAAGCACCTCTGACAAAAAACGGTTGAACCAGATAATACCTTATCGGAAGGATTATGGCAATAGAGATAATTATTATTTTGATGGTCTCCCATATAAACGATGGGGACTTGTTTGAAATATCTTCCCCGGACTCGGACTGCATTATTTCGTCTTGTGGAGTATTCATAGACATAAAGTAATTGTATTATAACTGCCTTAAAAAGCGATTTGGAAAGTTATCAGAGTTCGCTTAAATGGAGCAATTATACGATAGTATACGCTAATTTGATAATAAATTCAATGAACGGTATACTTCTTAAATATGGAAGGGATCAAACTAATTATAGGGATCGGGAATCCTGACGAAGAATACAAAGAAACCCGGCATAATGTGGGCTTTATGCTTATGGATTTCATCGCAAAAAAATGCGAGGGCAATTTCGAAAGGAATAAGAATCTTGAAAGCCTGACGGCCAAATGCCGGTTAAATTCCGTAATATTGGCCAAACCGCAAACATACGTAAATAAGATCGGCTTAGCGGCCTCTAAATTAAAGAATCACTTTAAGATTAAACCGGAACAGATATTGATCATCCAGGACGACCTGGACATTCCTTTCGGCAACATAAAGCTTTCATTCGATAAAAATTCCGGAGGCCATAAAGGCATTGAATCGATAATTAGAGCTCTGAAAACTAAAAAATTCTACCGCTTAAGGATTGGCCTAGCTACTAAGTCCCTTCAGAAAGCCAGGCAGCAGTCGGACAAGAAACGGGATGAGTTCGTCGTTAAATTCGTCTTATCAAAATTCAATCCTTCCGAACGGGAGGAGCTTAAAAAGGTATTTAAACAAGCTTTCGAAAGAATAAGCGCGCAAATAAAATAGTCCATAAGGACTATCATTGTTTAAACTTGGATCGCTGATCCGAGGTTATTTCGGAATCACAGCTTGATCCGCTCTCCACAAAATACCAGTTATCGTAAATAAAGCGCCAAACTGATTTTTCGCAGATAAAAAACATTTGGCCCTGACTATTATAAAAAACATTTGTCCAGATAATGGCGAGTGGATGATCTATTTCGACTACCCGGCTATCCTGAATTGACATAAAGGTAGCCTTTGCCAGACGATCTTTCATTCTGGCAATGTAATCCTCTTTTTTCTCGCTTCTAATATTTGGTCCGGCCATTTCCCAAACAGCCTCCAGATTTTTACCATTTAAATTGAAATAGAGCTCCTGAACTCTGGATACCAGCCCCTGTCTCTGCATTTCCCGCTCAAATTGTCCTTTTTCTATCTTTATCTGCTTAGAACAAGACACCGCCAGAATTACAGTCAGTATAAAAAGTGCCTTTCTGACCCCAGCTGACATATTAATTTTTCAAATCTTCTAATCTATATAAAACATATTGATAAAATTTAAGCAAACTAAAACCCGCTAAGCGGGTTTTAGTATCTATAGAATTAGAAACTAGTCGCCAATTCTCTTTCTCATATGAGAGATCAGCTCATCGGCATGCTTAACTCCTCCCAAACCGAAAGATAAGCCAAGGGCCAATGCGGCTGCAGACACAACGCCAACGACGACTATCCTGATGATATCGCTGGCTACTCCCAGCTGGGACAATGCGACTAATAAAGAAAATACGAATACCGCCCACTTAGTCAGCACTCCTAAGAAATTAGCTGAGACCAATCCGGCCGCTTTAACCGAAGCGCGGACAAGATTTTCCAGGAATTTTGCCACTAAAATTCCTATCAACAGAATAATAGCCGCTACGATGACATTAGGCAGATAGAACACAACCGTCCTCAAAAATTGAGTAACTTCGTCTAAACCCAAGATATTGGTTGCCGCCATCAAGAAAACTATTACGAAAAACCATTTTATCAATTCATAGAAAAATTTAGCGCTATCGAGCTTAAAACCGCTCCTTTCCCACGCCTGCCTAAAGCCGACCCTGGACAAGGCGCTATCCACATGGAGAACTCTTATGACATGATAGGCCACTTTTCCTAATAATATTGCGATTAGCCAGCCGACTACAAATACGATGATGGCAGCTACAAGATTAGGAACAAAAGCGGCTACCCCAGTCCATAAAGTAAGAAGCGAACTCCTTACGATATCTGATGCAACTACAGTTTGTAACATACACATTAGAGCTTGTGTGCTTTTCACCACGAAGATCTGTCGTAGTAAAGCACGCGAGCCCTTGTTAATTATGAAATATCGACCAGGATCCCTCCGCTATTAAGTTTAGCATTTTTAAAGAAAGACTGGCGGATACGAATGTGGATAATTGCCTAAATTGAGATTACAAGAATCTGGCTATGAGCAGGGCGACAATATTCGCAACTTTAATCATCGGGTTTATGGCGGGGCCGGCAGCATCTTTATATGGATCTCCCACCGTATCGCCGGTAATAGCAGCTTTGTGGGCATCTGAACCCTTTCCTCCGTAATTGCCTTCTTCAATATATTTTTTAGCGTTGTCCCAGGCTGCTCCTCCCGATGTCATAGATATCGCGACAAATAATCCGGTTACGGTGACTCCGACCAGCAGGCCGCCTAGAGCTTCAGCTCCGACCAGCAGACCGACAGCAATCGGCACAATGATCGGTATCAATGCCGGCAGGATCATTTCTTTTATAGCCGCTTTGGTTACGATATCAACCGCTTTTCCATAATCAGGTTTAGCCTTGCCTTCCATTATCCCCGGGATCTCTTTAAATTGTCTCCTCACCTCATCAACAACAGCTGAACCGGCTTTACCGACAGCTTGCATGGCAAGCGAACCAAAAAGATAAGGCATCATGCCTCCGACAAATAAGCCCAGAAGGACTCTCACGTCAGAAAGCAGGAAAAATACATTTTTTCCAAAATCAGATAATTCCTGGGTATACACGGCAAATAAGACCATAGATGCAAGACCCGCTGAGGCGATTGCGTAGCCTTTGGTGACTGCTTTGGTTGTATTCCCTACTGCATCCAGAGGATCGGTTACTTCCCTGACCGACTCAGGCAGTTCGGCCATTTCAGCGATCCCGCCCGCATTATCAGTAATCGGACCAAAAGCATCAATAGCAATTATTATGCCGGCCAGAGAAAGCATGCTCATTGTAGCCAAAGCGATGCCATATATTCCCGCCATCCAGAATGAGAACATTATTGCTCCCGCTATGACCAGCACCGGTAAAGCTGTTGCTTTCATGGAAACCGCAAGGCCGGTTATGATATTAGTTCCATGACCTGTCGTTGAAGCTTTGGCGATATCCTGCACAGGGCTGAATTTTTTAGATGTAAAATAATCAGTTATTAAAACCATCAAAGCTGTCACGACTATTCCCGTGACCAATGCCCAAAATACATTCATTCTCGGAATATCCGCGATCTGTACATCTCCCGAGACCCAATAGAACAATCCCACCGATATTACGCCCGTAACGGCAAGGCCTTTATATAGGGCGCTCATTATTCCTGTTTTTAATCTGACGAATAAAGACCCGATTATTGATGCGACTACGGCCAATCCTCCGATAAGGAGAGGGAAAGCGACTACTGTCGGATCACCGATTAATAGATCGCCCAACAGCATAACAGACAAAGCCGAGACTACATATGTTTCAAAAAGATCTGCCGCCATGCCTTTAGTATCTCCGACTCCATCACCGCTGTTATCAGCGATAACGGCCGGATTGCGGGGATCGTCTTCAGGAATACCGGCCTCAATCTTGCCGACCAGATCAGCGCCGACATCAGCGCCTTTGGTAAATATGCCGCCGCCCAATCTTGCAAAAACAGATATCAAAGATGCTCCGAAGCCAAGACCTATAAGGGCTTTAACGTCTCCGGTCAGCCAATAGAACAGGGTTAGCGACAGCAAAGCCAATCCTGTCACAAAAAAACCTGTTACCGCGCCGCCTTTGTAAGCTAGGTCAAAAGCTTTAGCCAGGCCATTCTTTGCCTCTTCAGAAACACGGACATTTGCGTTCAGAAAAACCATCATTCCAACATATCCGGCTAATGCCGACGCAAGAGCGCCGACGATAAAACCCACTGCCATGACTGTTCCTAATAACCAGCCCATTATTACTGCAATTACGACACCCACATAAAGGATCGTCGTATATTCTCTTTTTATATAGGCGGTCCCGGCTTCATAAATGGCTTTTTGGATGGATCTCATCTTCTCATCTCCGGTTGGCTTTGCTAAAACCTTCCAGATCAAATAAGCCCCATAACTGAGTGAGGCCAGCGATGCCAAAAGTGAAAATTGCAATATCGGCACGATTAGAACGAGTATCTAGAGTTTAGGATTTAGCTTAGGCGCTCAAGCCCAAACCCAAAATACAATGTATTAACAATGTTATGGATTATACTGGATTATACGAGAAATTCAACTTTAGACCTTAGGAGGTTCGATTCCGGCAGGAGTGGAGCCGTCCCCTATTTCAACGACTTTCTGGACGCGGTCCACCATTAGACTAAGGCGTTTTTCGGTCTCATCGTAAGATGACTTGGCATTTGAGATGTGATTGCCCAACTTCCGGAAATCATCAGACAGCTTGGAACTGTCAGCCACAACTCTCTCCAGCTTTTTAATAATCGACTGGGTTTGTTTATTTATCTGAACATCGCGATACCAGTGGTGGATAGCGGAGACAGACAAAGCAAATGTATTGGGGGAAACGAGCATAACTTTCTTCTTCCGGGCATATTCCGGGATATCTACTTCTTTAATATTATTTATCATCTCGTAATAAACAGTTTCGGCAGGCACAAACATTAATGCAAAGTCGGTTGTTCCTTCTGAGGGCAGAATATATTTACCAGCTATCTCGTCCACTTTTTTCTTAACATCCGATAAAAACAGCTTACGGAATCCATCCCGGTGTATATCATTGTCGGCATTGACCATTTTCTGGAAATTGTCCCAATTAAACTTTGAATCTATGGGAAGGAGCGTTTCATTGGGAAGTTTTAATACTGCGTCAACTGCCTCTCCCGAGCTAAAATAGTGTTGAATATTGTACCTGTCGCGAGGGAAATATTGGGCCAGCGATGCCTCAAGAGACATTTCACCCCATTGGCCGCGAAGCTTCGGATTCCGGAAAAGATCCTGGAAAGATGAGACATTCTTTACCGATTCATGCATATTCTTCAATCCTTCTTGGAGTTGGGTCATCCCCTGAGTGAATCCTTGGACCTGCTGATGGACAGCCAGAGTCGCTTTCTGGGTTGATTCCCGGCTTTCTCTTAATTGATCGGAAACCAGCTGGGATAAAGCATCAAGCCTTTGGTGCAGAATCAGTTGTTCTTCCATGGGCTGTTTCCCTTTCTTGGATTGTTTCCAAAGCAGGAATAAATTAAGGCAAAGCAAGATAAAGCTTGCTCCGGAAACCAGGATCACCATCAGATATATGGGGTTAATCGCCGTGTTCATTTAATTGTATTTAACCATAAAAAAGCTTAGCCATCAATCCTTATAATTAAAAATGACGAGAAATCTCGTCATTCAGTTGAGTGCTTCGGCAAATTGCTGTGGAACTGGAAGGTTGCCACTACTTCATCGAGAAATGATCCCCTTAAGCTTTCTTCTTTGCAGTAAAAGACGGTTATCCAGGAATCAAGATCAAGATCCGGAGAAATATACCGGCGCATATACTCGACCAGGTCGTCCTGTTTGAAGTTTACGGTTACGCATGGGGCTCCCATAGAAATCAGCTCCAGCATATTCAGATCCCCGACCCGGCACCATCTCATATTGAGAATATCTGCTTTTAGGGAACGGCTTTCGTGGTGCTTATATATGACTACATCATTTCCAAAAAACCAATAAAGGCCCGGCCTTACAAAAGCAATATACCCTATACCGATAGATTTTCGCCTATCCTCAGCGGCAATGATCGTCTCTAGATACTCGAGACTGCCATAAAAAAGCCCGCCCGGAAGTTGTCTCAGATTTAGCTTGCATACTACCTTATAGATAAAGGCCAGGAGAAGCTTTTTGAAGCGCATATAAGCCTGTATAGAACTGCCAAATATATTAACATGCTTTTAAAAAAACGCAATATAGGATTCTGGGGCTCGCTTGTAATCATGCGAGGAAATATACCCTTCGTATTTTTCAAAATTATCTTCGGTGGACCCTAGGAGACTCGAACTCCTGACCTCCTCAGTGCAAATGAGGCGCTCTACCAACTGAGCTAAGGGCCCTTGTGTCTGATCGCTATATTGGCTATATTTTATCATAGAAACTTAAAAGATTAAAGGGGTTGCGGTGATTACGATTACCGAGAAAGCAATGAAAGAACTTCAGAAATTACTGCCACCGAAAGACAGCCCGGATAAGGTCTCTTTCCTGAGAATCTTTGTCCAAGGAGGAGGCTGCTGTGGTTTGCATTATGGGATTAAAGCCGAGGAAGAGTATTCTTCGAATGATATTATATTGAACTTTGTGAAATTTATAATTCTGGTAGATCTAGTAAGCGCTTCTTACTTAAAAGGATCGAGAGTTGATCATGATCCTGCTTATGGATTTATGGTTATAAATCCCAATACCAAATCTGCTTGCGGTAGCTGCCAAGCCGCTTTAAAATAGTCCCCGGATCCCGTAAAACGGGATTTTTATGTGGGCGACGTAGGAATCGGACCTACGACCTCTGTCTTATCAGGACAGCGTTCTACCACTGAACTAGTCGCCCGAATTAGTCAGACAATGCGCCAATTTTATCAAATAAAAGAGGGTTTAACAACCCCCTGTAGTCGAGTCTACAATTTCAAACAATCGTACCCATATATCCGAGAAATAAAATACGTCAAATATGAGATACATCTTTTTTAAATAAGTCAAGATTGTCAAAAAACAGGTGCCGTGGTAATATTTAAGCATTAATCACCTCTCGTATGACTGAGATCCAAAGATTACAACAAGTCAACGAGTCTTTAAAGAAGAAGTTTAAAGACAAAAAGCTTATATTTGGCGCTGGTTTTATTGGAGCTAAGGTGGTCTTTGTAGGAGAAGCTCCCGGACCCGATGAAGAAAGAGAAGGAAAGCCTATGAGCGCCCAATCTCTCAAAATTCTGAATCAAGTTCTAAGATCTCTCGGCATTAATAAAAATAAGGTATATTTGACAAATGTCTTAAAGTATAACCCGGCCGGGAAGAAGATCCCCACCTCAAAGGAGATCCGGTCCTATGTTCCTTTCCTGAAGGAAGAGATAAAAACCATCAGCCCCCGGGTAGTAGTCACTTTAGGTAATATCGCCTTGACGGGAATAGGTTTGAGACAGCCCTTGGACAATGTCCATGGCCGGATCTTCAATTTCGGCAGCTATGAATTGTTACCCACATTTCACCCATCCCACATATTAAGAGATCCGGGCATTAAACTCCTCATGCAGAATGATCTGGGCAAACTGAAAGAGCTGCTCAGTAAAGAAAAAATAGAAGAAGCTTAATATCCCATCAGAGCAAAAGTAAAAACCCCCTCTCGGGGTTTTTACTTTTTTCTTTTTATGACCTGCTTAACTGCTTCTTTTATAGACCCGGCATCCATTCCGAATTTCTCAATGAGCTCAAACGGATCGCCGGATTCGCCAAAGCGATTTTTAACTCCTATATACTCCTGGGGTACGGGGTAATTACGGGAGAGACACTCGGCGATTGCCGATCCTAATCCACCGTTTATCTGATGCTCTTCAACGCTGACAACAGCTCCCGTTATTTTAGCTGCTTCTATTATCGCCTTTTCATCCAGAGGCTTAACCGTATGGGAATTTATGACCATGCATTCTATCCCTTCTTTAGATAATTCTTCCGCCGCAATCAAGGCGTTATACAGAAGCATCCCGCAGCCGATTATAGCGGCATCTTTGCCGTCCCGGAATATTTCCGCCCTGCCGATCTCAAAGGGAGTTTCTGCGGTCGTAAATACCGGGGATTTTTCTCTGCCGAATCTGATATAGGTAGGCTTGCCATTAAAGGCGGCGGCGACTGTCGCTTTCTGGACCTCAACCGCATCGCAGCCGACTATCACTATCATATTCGGCTGAACACGCATAAGGGCAATATCTTCCAGTTGCTGGTGAGTCGCCCCGTCCGGCCCGACTGATATGCCGGCGTGAGCCCCTCCGATCTTAACCGGTACATTGTTTAAAGATATTGTGGTTCTGATCTGCTCATTGTTTCTGCCGGGGCTGAAGGCGGCATATGACGATATGAAGGGAATCTTGCCATAATTAGCCATGCCCGAAGCCACCGTAGCCATATTCTGTTCAGCCACTCCTATTTGTATAAATCTCTCCGGAAATCTCTCCTTAAACCAATGATTCATAGTCGATTCCGTCAAATCAGCGCAAATTGCCACGACTCTCTCATCTTTTTCTCCGGCTTCAACTATGCCTTTGCCAAATCCCTGCCTAGTAGGAAGCATTTCGACTTTGTCTTTATCTAAAAGATTTTCGATTAAATGAGCGTTTTTGTTTATCATTGATGTTCTGATTTGATTTTACCTCCCAAAGTCCTCAATTCATCCAAAAACTTCTTTGCTTCGTCTGCTTTGGGCGGCTTGCCATGCCAACTATAGTCAAACTCCATATTTTTTATTCCCTTGCCTGGAATTGTGTGGGCAATTATTAAAGTCGGTTTTTCGTAAATAGTTTTTGCTTCCTCGGTGGCGTCAACAAAATGCTCTATATTATGCCCGTCCACTTCAAGCACATGCCAATTGAAAGCTTCGTACTTCGCCCTGAGGGATTCAAGAGGCATAATATCCTCGGTCATGCCGTCAATCTGAATATTGTTGCGGTCTATTATCCCCGTCAAATTATTTAATTTATATTTACCGGTAAACATTACCGATTCCCAGATATTCCCCGTATCCTGCTCGGCATCAGACATAATACAATAGACTCTGTTCTTTTTCTTATCCATTTTCATTGCATAAGCGATGCCTGCTGCCTGGCCCAGGCCGGAACCAAGCGGACCGGATGTAGTTTCTACGCCCAGCAATCGCTCTCTTTCAGGGTGGCCCTGCAAACGCGAACCAAATTTTCGCAATGTTTTTAACTCTTCAACCGGGAAGTACCCGGCCATAGCCATTAAGACATACCTAATAGGAACAATATGGCCGTTTGATAGTATAAGCCAGTCTCTTTCCGGCCAAGCCGGATTTTTAGGATCATGATTTAGGATATGGAAATACAAAGCCGTAAAAATATCGGCCATACCAAGGGGTCCGGCAGTATGGCCGGAACCGGCCTCAACCAGTTCCTCTATTAAAAGTTCCCTGGCCTGATTTGCCAGCTCCTCCAGCTGCTCAATTTTCTCTTCGTGGATATTGGACACTATAAAAATTCTATTATTTTTAATACATGGCGAACTAAAGAATTTGTATATCCAAACTCATTATCATACCAGGAATAGACACAGCAGAGATCGCCATCAACAACTTTTGTAAGGGACAAATCTGCAACTGCAGCATTCGGCTCACCGATTATATCAGCCGAGACAAGCTGGTCGGTTGTTGTTTTGAATATTCCTTGCCATTTCGCCTCCTCAGAGGCAGATTTTAATATTGAATTTATCTCTTCAACGGTCGTTGGCTTTTCCGAAACAAAAGTAATTGAAGAAAGCGATCCGGTTAAGATCGGGACTCGCATGGCAATGCCATCAAACTTACCCTGAAGCGACTCAACTGCTCTCGTTACGGCAATTGCCGCACCCGTTGTTGAAGGAGTGATATTAGCAGCCGCCGCCCTTCCCCGGCGATAGTCACGGCCCTTGGTCGGTCCGTCAATTAAAGATTGGGTAGCGGTATAGCCGTGAACCGTATTTAAAAATGCTTTTTTTATGCCAAGTTTCTCTGAAAGAATTTGCATCACCGGAGAAGCCGAGTTGGTAGTGCAGGATCCGTTGGAAGAAATAGTGCATTTCTTTAAGTCATCCTCATTCACTCCCATCAAAACAGTCTTCGCATCGGCAGAATCCTCATCCTTTGCCGGGGCAGTCAAAACCACTCTCTTTGCTCCGGCTTGTTTATGGACTGCCGCTTTTTCGAAGCTCTCGAATACACCCGTTGATTCGACAACAACATCTATCCCCAGATCACTCCAGGGCAATTTAGCCGCATCTTTTTCCTGAAGGAATTTATAAGATTTTCCATCTACGATCAATGCCCCGGCCTCCGTCTTAACTTCTTTTCCAAATCGTCCGTATGCCGAATCATACTTTAATAGGTAAGCCAGATTCTCTAAATCCCCCAGATCATTTATCGCCACTATATCCAAACCGGGCTTCGTGATAGCCAATTTAAAAAATGCCCGTCCGATCCGCCCAAATCCGTTAATTGCGATTTTTGCCATACTATTATTGTAGCAATAAATATTTGAAGAGCAATTATTTTATGAACAAAAACCTAAGCCTCGCTGTATATTTAGATGGTAATATCCTGAAGCAGATTCTTTTCTTTAATAAAACGCATGATCTTATCGGCCATGATTTGATGGCCAATGTGGTTTGGGTGTATTAATTCCCCGAATAGCTTTAAGTTATCAGGATAATTAGCCTCGGTTAATTCCGGGATCTGGAGATAAGGGACGCCCTTTTCTTCCATGGCTTGGGCCAGCGCAGTTCTGTATTGCGAGATCCAAAGTCCTTGCGGGTTTGTTTGGGTATCTCTCAAAACGGTACCTAAGACCATTGTCTTTGATTGATGCTCTCGCGCTAATTCATAAATGGACAATATATTCGATATAAAATCCTCCTTAGAAACCCTGAATTCGGTTTTTACCTGAGTGTTTTTTTCTTTTTCCTTATTCTTTTGAACCAATTTATTTGCATAGATCAAAGCTTGGCTTTTAGAGATCAAATCGCGCTCAATATATTTTGGCAGCGAATCAGGCAGGGCAATTTTATCTGCCGTCTTGTGCAGCTCCGTATCATTCCATCCGTACAAAACTATTATCAGATCGGGTTTAAATTTTTCTATATCCCGCTCCAGCCATTTAAGGCCTTGGAAACTTGTATATCCCGGAACTGCCATGGGGATCACCTGGATCTCCCTTCCCGGATTAAGCTGCCTCAGGCTGTCTTCGATTATTTTAGTAAAAGGCTTCTGCGAAGGATCAAAATTCAAAGGATCCTCGGCCAAGGCAACCGGAACGCGATAACCGAAGGTCACGGAATCGCCCAAAGCTAAAATCCTTATGGCCCCTTCTCGTTTTCTTCCTACGTGGGAATCATAGCGCAATCCCTGATCGTTAGTTGAAAAAGTCGTAAAATCCCAATTGACCATCTTTAGATTCGGTTTTAATTTCCAGCCAAGCAAAGCGTCGCCCTCAAATATCTGCTGGCCATGATTCACTTTAACTTTCCAATTGAAATTTTCCTGGGTAAAGAGGTCTAGCCTGGAAACATAAGGATTTGTCGCTCTTACTGCCCCTTCTACCGAGACAAGAAAACCGGCAAATACCAGGTAGGGCAAAAGTAAATATAAAATCCGCCTCTTTAAGGGCAATTCTTCTTTCATTTAAAATAGAGTGTAGATTAGGGGAGCAAAAACAGAGGTTTCGGCAAAAACTATCAAGAAACCTATTATGAGCAGTATAAAAATTAACGGGGCAAGCCAAAGCCGTTTTCGCTTCCGAAGATAAGACCAGATTTCAATGAATATGTATAGTTTCTCTTTCATATTAATCAGCCAGACCGGAGATCTGAGGTTTTATGAACGGATATCTCTCGGATACGTCTTTTTTATCGAGGATATAATTTCCCAAAACCAGATAATCAATATCCGTTTTGATAAAAGTCTCGAAAGCGTCCTCTGGGGTACACACAATCGGTTCTCCCCTGATATTAAATGATGTATTTATTAAAACCGGGCAATCCGTGATCTTTTGGAACTCCCTTATTAGCTTATGGTATAACGGATTTGTTTCAACGTCTACCGTCTGGAGCCGGGCTGTTCCATCGATATGGGTAACGGCGGGAATATTGTCATTTTTTACTCTCGCGGTAAACAGCATGAAAGGACTTTCTTTAGGAAAATCGAAGTACTCTCCGCTGTCTTCTCTTGTCACACTCGGAGCAAAGGGCCTAAAGCTCTCGCGAAATTTAATTTTTAAATTAACTCTCTGCCAGTTATCTTTATTCCTTGGGTCAGCCAATATTGACCTTGCCCCCAAAGCCCTGGGACCCCATTCCATTCTCCCCTGAAACCAACCGATGACATTTTGGCTTTTGATTAAGGCGGCCGTCTCCGATGCTATTTTCTCGTCAGGAATGAATCTATATGAAACTCCTTTTCCTTCCAGGAATGATTTTATTTCATCATTGCTGAATGCCGGTCCCCAAAAACAATGCTTCATTCCGGAAGACCTCTCATTCCCCAATACCTGATTCCAGATATAATAAGCCACGCCCAAAGCGCCTCCGGCATCACCGGCCGCGGGTTGAATAAAAATGTCGCCAAAACCGGCGTCTTCAAGAATTTTTGAGTTTGCGACACAATTCAGAGCTACGCCGCCGGCAAGGCAAAGATTTTTTTGATTGGTTATCTTTTGAACATGCTTAGCCATGAGTACCATAGCTTCATCCGTTATCTTCTGCAGGCTGGCGGCCAGATCTTTATGGTTTTGGCCAAGCGGATCTGCCGAATCTCTTTTTGGAAAACCTAATATTCCATAGAGAGATCTTTCGATCTTGCCGGTACGATAATAGCTGGGTATGACTTTTCTGTTTATCTCAAAGCTCCCGTCATCATTTACATTTAATATCCCCTTAAGCTCTGGGTAGTAAACCGGCTTGCCGTAAGGAGCTAACCCCATCACTTTATACTCTGCGCTGTTAGGCTTAAATCCGAGATAATAGGTCAAGATGCTATAAAAGAGTCCGAGCGAATTTGGATAATGTATCTCCTTCAGCAGAGAGATCTTATTGCCTTTCCCATAGCCGAAACTCGTTGTACTCCATTCGCCTACCCCGTCCACGGTAAGTATGGCGGCTTCATCAAACGGCGAGGCAAAAAATGAACTGGCGGCATGAGACATGTGGTGTTCTGAAAAATAAACCGGCCCGCCGTATCCAAGTTTATCTTTTATTATGGACCTCACCCAAAGCTTCTGCTTTAGCCACATAGAGATAGCTTTGACGAACATTTTGTAATCATGAGGCCAGGATTCCATAAATTCCGTAAGCATCCGGTCAAATTTTAAGATCGGCTTCTCATAGAATCCTACCGCCGTAAGTTCGTTAACTGTGATCCCGGCCTCTTTCAAGCAATATCCGATCGCATTTTCGGGAAAACTTTCATCGTGTTTCTTCCTGGTAAAGCGCTCCTCCTGAGTTGCGGCTATGATATCGCCGTCTTTCAGGATAACTGCGGCCGAATCATGGTAAAAGCAAGATATCCCGAGAATATAGATATTTTTAGTATTGGTTTTCATGAGAATTGGGAGGATATGGCTCTTTCATTTTCCACCCCGATCTTGTCCTGTCCTTTACAATCATCAGATATAAAGAGAAGGGCGGGAAAACTAAAAAATAAATAATGGTAAGGATCAGAGTGCCGTTAACACGACCGACAACCTTAATCGCGGACATATAACCCTTATAAATTTTATGGAGGATATTCTTCAAGGCTTTAGGTGGAATATACCATTTTAGTATTCTAAACGGAACGACCGGCGATGAATATCGCAGGGACCCAGATTTATCAGCCGGGCACGATGATATTTAGTGCCGTAGCCCTTATGCTTTTCGAAGCCGTAACCCGGATATTTTTTAGAATATCTGACCATCATCTTATCCCTGAATACTTTGGCAATTATCGAAGCGCATGAGATGGCGAACACCTTCCTATCCCCTTTCACGATAGGCATCTGCTCCATATCTAATTCTCTTATCCTTGTTTTTCCGTCGATGAGTACTATCTTTCTTAAGTACTCATCGCCCTGAGCTGGTCGAAGGGCTACAATAGCTCGCTTCATTGCTCTTCTTGCAGCGTTATAAATATTTAATTTGTCTATCGTTCTGGGATAGCAGTAAGCCAGAGCATAAACAAGATCTTTCTCCTTGATCAATTCGGCGGAAAATATTTCTCTTTGCCTGGCTTGCAATAGCTTAGAATCACGGATCCAGCGTAGCTTCTTATGATGTTTATTATAAAAAGTATTGGTAATGGCCACGGCGCAAACTACCACCGGTCCGGCCAGACAACCCATGCCCACCTCATCCACGGCATAAATCAGCCGGTAGCCGGATTTGAATAAATTGCGCTCTAATGTTTTTTTTGGTAGTTTCATATCAGAACTTTTTCTAAATTAATATGGTTTGGAGCGGAGTCTATCCGGTTAATAAGAATCGTCCTTGCGATCTATGCAAATCAATGAAAGATGTTGAAAGGAAACAAATTCCCATTAACCAATCCGGATGTATACAAACTGCGTTCACTCATGCCCAATCTAATCTCTGTCTGGAATGTAAATCCAAAGGCTGGATAGAATTTGGCGTAGAATATCACGCCAAAGTCCGTTATTACAATACCAAAAACAATGAAATCAAATGCCCCGAGTAATAATATAAACTGCCACTCCAAAAGCTACCGATACATTCAGACTCTCTTTTTTTCCATACATAGATATGGAAATTTTTTTATCGCATTTTTTCAGAATAGCCGGAGATATTCCTTTGACCTCGTTGCCCAGTATTAAGGCGAGCGGAAATTTAGGTTTAAAGTCATAAATATCAATTGCATCCTTTGCCTGCTCTAGCGCCACAATTTGAGCCCCCTCTTTCTTAAGTTTTGTTACTATCTTACCGGCGATTCGTATATACTTCCAAGGAACATAATTTTCCGCTCCCAAAGATACTTTATTAATTTTAGGATGAGGAGGGGTAGGGGTAATGCCGCATAAGTATATCCTAGATACTCCTGCGGCATCAGCCGTCCGGAAGATAGAACCCACATTTTCCCTGCTTCGGATATTATTCAGGATAACTACAATTTCCTTTTTCATAGAAGTAAAAGTATAATAAATATATATGAATAACAACTATAAATTTCTCACCTGGTCGGGAACGGCAGCATTAGTTATGATAGCAGTTTATCTTATTACCCTGACTAATCATGTCTCTAATACGGCGACTAATACCAATACCGTTTCATTTAACGGGGAGGGCAAAGTCTTAGCCAAGCCTGACATTGCTCTGGCTAATCTTACCATACTGACCGAGGCAACAACTTCAAAGGCGGCCCAGGACGATAATTCTAGAAAATCAAAAGCAGTTGTAGATTTTCTGAAGAAACAAGGCATAGAGGAAAAAGATATCAAAACATCCGGCTATAATATTTATCCTAAATATTCTTATCCAAAACCGATACCGATGGTATTACCGCCGACCAGTTCGTATATGCCTCAGTACTACGATACTGATCCTAAAATAATAGGATATCAGGTGATTGAAAGTTTGGAGGTTAAAATAAGAGATCTGAGCAAGGCTAGTTCCATACTTGACGGCGTGGTAACCGCCGGAGTGAACCAGGTTAATAGTTTGCAATTCGACATTGATGACAAGGAAAAATTAAAGAAAGAAGCCCGGGAAGAAGCCGTAGCCGATGCCAAAAAGAAAGCCGTTGAGCTTCAGGACCAGGTTGATGTAAAACTCGGCAAAATTATAAACTACACCGAAGGATTTAACGGTTGGCCCGCGCCGATGTATTATAAAGCTGATTCAATGGGCAGAGGCGGCGGAGCCGGCGGTCCGGAAATTTCGGCCGGCCAGAACGAAATAGCTGTTAGCGTAACACTCACATATCAGATTAAATAAAAAAAGGCGCTCTTAATGAGCGCCTTTAAGATCGGCTACCTCGCTAAGGCAAGCCACTATTTTTTCTTCTTTCTCCTGCCAGGAGGGCATTGCCTCAATAGAAAAGAATCTAGAATGGCGGCGCCAAGCCTCATAAAGTTTTTCACCCAAAGGCACAGCCTGATCATAATTCTCTCTACGGTTCGGGTTATTACCCAGATTTGCCTCATAAACTTCTCGTGACGGCAGTTCAAGATATAGAACAGCATCGTAATTAGAGTACTCATGCAATAAGGTAGTGCCCAGCACGGCTTCAAACCGCCCAACGCCTCCCTTTATATATGCAGGCTGATCAGCGGTTCCTCTGTCCAGGATCATGCCTTTTTTATTTTGCGTAATTGCAAATTGCATTGAACTTTCTTCGAATATTTTTTGCGTTCTGTATATAGTTCTTTGAAAGCGGTTCAGTTCAAGATCGGTTTCTCCGGGAAGTATATTAAGCTGGCCCATTATAACCGTGGCTACTTCCGGGACAAAATGAAATTCCGGGAAAATATGCTTCAATCTTTTCATAACCGTAGTCTTGCCGGAGCATGGCGGGCCGGTAATGACTATTTTCGGCACTGTTCTTAACATCGTGACATAAGGCAAGGCAAGGACATCGGAGCCTCGGAGGTCGGAGGCCAGTCTGGCCAAATGAAGATTCGACAGAGAATTCGTAACTTCTTTTTTGATATATGGAGACAGCCATTCCGGGATATTAAGAGGCTGGTCAGGAGTTAAGAGCTCCTTCTCGGCGAAAATGACTCCGGCGAGCGGGCCTTCGAAGAGATCTATCTCCCAACCCTGGCAAGGGAATCTTACTTTGTCGATAGAATGATGAACGGCATTCAGCAATACTTGAGCCAACTCCGGCGCGATCTCGAAAGGAGGTTTTTCAGGGGTTTCTTTACGCACCATACCCGTTCCCTGTTTCCCCGTTACATACGCTTTACCGGTATCCCGATATAAGCGGATCCTTAAGCTGTCCGTGTTTTGCGTTAATTCAAAATATCCCTGCGTGATAGATCTCGACTTGATCGGTTCCGGGAAGACCGGCAAACGGGACAATAAGAACCTGCGTTCAATCTCTGTCTGCATTTTGAGTTTTAAAATGTTCTGGCCATATTAAAACAAAAAACCTGCCGCTTGGCAAGTCTTTTGTTTTATCAACTTAATATAGTCAACCATGTGAGGTGGGCTTTTTATTCACCACCATTGAATTCCGATTTGTCCGTCGGATCCGGCACCCAGCTAAGCTGAGTATCGACATTTTTATTGAAGGTTTAGAGGTTGGATGTGAAAAATTAGAAAATAATTCTTCCCACCTTTCGCCTCAAACTTCTAATCCTTTCGATTTGCTTGCAAATCGTCCTGAGGAATTCGAAGGACTACACTAATGTAACTCTTCGACTTCGCTCAGAGTATTTTTGCTTTGCAAAAATAGAAAGGAGGTGATCCAGGAGCAGCTTCCGCTACCCCTGCCTTGTTACGACTTATCCCCTGTCACCGAATCTACCATAACCCCACAGAAAAACGTGGGTCTTCAGGTATCCCCGGCTCCCTTGAATTGACGGGCAGTGAGTCCAAAATTCGAGAACGTATTCACCGCAGCATTCTGATCTGCGATTACTAGCAATTCCAGCTTCAAGGAGGCAAGTTTCAGCCTCCTATCCGAACTGAGGGTGCTTTTGATGGGATTAGCTCCGCCTCGCGGCTTGGCAACCCATTGTAACACCCATTGTATCATGCGTGTAGCCCAGGACATCAGAGGGCCACGCTGACTTGACGTCATCCCCACCTTCCTCTGCGTTACCGCAGCAGTTTTGCCTGACACTTGTAACAGACAATGGGGGTTGCGCTCGTTAATCCACTTAAGGATACCATTCACATGACGAGCTGACGACAGCCGTGCAGCACCTGTGCTAGTGCCTTGCGGGGACTCTAGTTTCCTAAAGTTTTCACTAGCATTTCAAGCCCTGGTGAGGTTCCTCGGTCAGTGTCGAATTGAACCGCATGATCCACTGCTTGTGCGAATTCCCGGCTATTTCTTTGAGTTTTAAGCTTGCACTCGTACTTCCCAGGCGGCACACTTAACGCGTTTGCTACGCCACTGGAAGGGTCGATGCTCCCAATAGCTAGTGTGCATAGTTTAGGGCGTGGACTACAAGGGTATCTAATCCTTTTTGATCCCCACGCTTTCGCGATTGACCGTCAGCAGAGCACTAGTATGCTGCTTTCGCTTTTGGTGTTCCGTGCGATATCAATGGATTTCACCCCTACACCGCACGTTCCGCATACCTCTTACCCGCTCCAGTCGTACCGTTTCTGATGCGGCCCTACCGTTAAGCAGTAGGATTTAACATCAGACTAATACAACCGGCTACTCGCTCTTTACGCCCAGTAATTCCGGATAACGCTTGGGGTCCTCGTATTACCGCTGCTGCTGGCACGAGGTTAGCAACCCCTTATTCTCGTGGTACAATCAAAATTTTTCCCACGCAAAAGCAGTTTACACTCCGAAGAGCTTCTTCCTGCACGCGGCGTCGCTCGATCAGGCTTTCGCCCATTGTCGAATATTCTCGACTGCTGCCACCCGTAGGTGTACGGACCGTATCTCAGTTCCGTCGTTGAAGGCCACGCTCTCACGCCTCCTACCCGTCATAGCCTTGGTGAGCCGTTACCTCACCAACAAGCTGATAGGACCTAGGCCCCTCCCAAAGCGGCTTGCGCCTTTGATGTTTCCATAACATCGGGAATTAGTCCTCCTTTCGGAGGATTATGCCCGACTTCGGGGTAGGTACCAGGGTGTTACTAACTCGTTCGCCACTGTACTCTGTATTGCTACAGAGCCCGTTTGACTTGCATGCCTTATCCACGCCGCCAGCGTTCATCCTGAGCCAGAATCAAACTCTCTTAAAAAAGGTATATAACCTTAAGAATTCACTGGTTAACTATATTAAATTGACAAGATACAAGTTGCGCCACTACCTTATAGGCCTCCATCCTTCGCGTGCTCGCTCAGGATTTCGCACCTCGCAGTGCTACATAACACAACCACGATTACCCTGAATTGACTGAAGGGCAATCGTGGTCGTATTAACTACGAATAAATTGTGTTAAATATTTATGTTGCTTTAGTATATGTATTATATTCTCAAATAAAATGCAAGTCAATAGGCTTTATTCACCTAGAATTATCATATTATTTCGACTTGCGCCAGGATCTTATTTTGGCGTGATCGCCAGAAAGCAATACTCTCGGAACAGGTCTCCTTTTACCTTCGATAATGACCGCTTCAGGACGGGTGTACTGGGCATGTTCTTTTATCTTTGCTTCTTTATCGGAAAAGCTTTCGTTTATTACAGATTCTTCTTTCTGGACTACTCCGGGAATGAGCCGGGAAACTGACTCAATAATTACCATGGCCGGAATCTCTCCGCCGAATAGAATGTAGTTGCCAATCGATATCTCCTCGTCAGCAATATACCTGGCAACCCTCTCATCAACGCCTTCATATCTTCCGCATATAAAAACCAGCTGGTCATATTTGGCTAACCTTCGAGCATCCTTTTGAGAAAACGTCTTCCCCTTGGCAGATAATAAAATAACTCGGGTCATCTTATTGCGGCTGCCCTGAACCTGCTTGTTGCGGCTGCTCTGAACCTGCTTGCCGTGAGCTTGTCGAACCGGTCGCATAGTTACATTTTTAACGGCTTTCATTATCGGTTCGGTTTTAAGCACCATTCCGGCTCCCCCGCCATAGGGACGGTCATCTACGGTCCTGTGATTATCTGTCGTCCATTTCCTTAAATCATGGATACCAAACTTTATTAATCGTTTCTTCTGCGCCCGCGCTAAAAGAGACTCATTTATAAAGTCTTTAAATAGGTTAGGGAAAATCGTTATAATATCGAATTTCATAAAGAATTGGATCCGCCGAAGCATTTAGATGCTATCATATTTATTGATTTTGTCAATTGGGTAATATTTACAATTTTTGACAATGGCATAGGATACAGGCAAGCTCATTTAAATCAACATATGGGTTTCCGATATTTGGTCCTCGGCGCTGGTATCGGCAGAGCTATAGCCTATCTTTTAGCCACTTTCGAAAGTGTTGATTCTGTCATTTTAGCAGACAAGGATATTGAGAGAGCAGGCTCGGCTTGTGATTTCATCAATTCTAGATTGAATTCTAAAATTTGTTCTTATGCGTTTTTCGATGCCGATAAATCAGGCTTTGACGAATACGGAAAAATAAATGTCATCGTAAGCGCTTTACCGGCAAAATATAATTATACCCTGGCAGCCTCAGCTATTGCCCGGAAAATCAATTTCTGCGACTTAGGCGGAGTGATTTCAATAACAAAACAAATAATGGAATTGTCGGAAGCCGCGCGAATGAATGGCGTATCGGTTATTCCCGATTGCGGACTGATGCCCGGTTTAGGAGTAATGACGGCCAGATTCATGCTTAGGAATTTCGACCATGTCGACTCCGTAGTTATTTATGTCGGAGGATTGCCCCAGAAGCCCCGGCCTCCTGTTTTTTATCAGGAAGTTTTTCACCTGGGTGGGCTGGAAAGCTTGTGCTATGATGATTCGCCCGTCCTATCTGGCGGGAACATTATAATGAAACCAGCATTATCAGATCTGGAAAATTTTTCAGTAAGAGAACTCGGATCCTACTCTCTGGACGGGAAAGGAACAGTAGAGGCATTTATAACGGCTGGGGCTTCGCTCGCTCCTTGGGATTTCCAAAAACTTAATGTCGGCAGCCTTTGTGAAAAAACGGTACGCTGGCCGGGATTCGCGAATTTCGTCAAAAAAATCCCCCGGGAGAATTTCATTTCCTCGGTTAGGCCTCATATAAATTACCCGGTTAATAGGGATAATCCCGACTTGGTTTGGATGAAGGTAGAACTCAAGGGCAGAAAAAACGGAAATCCCCGCATTAGGTCAGCAACTCTATTTGATAAATATGATCCGCGAACAGGTTTTTCGGCCATGGAGAGATGCACCGGATTTGTAACCGCACTCATTGCCCAATATCCGGCTTGTTGTTCCATTCCGCCGGGAGTTCATACGCCTGATCAGATCCTGAACGCAGAAAGACTAGAGTACTTTATGGATTACCTCGGAAAGAAACATTTCAATATTGAATATTTAAATTATTAATCGGCGCGCAAAGCGCCGTTTTTTTGAAACTAAAAACCGGCCTCTTCAGCCGGTTTTTAGTTTTGGGATTTACATATTCAGTTCTCCCATAACATCTTCGACACTTCTCTCCTTGCCAGCTCCGCCTTGTCCGCGGGTTGATCCGGCTGGCTCCTCTATTCTGAGGTTGACTCTGGCGTTATTCCTCATGCCTACGATCCTGGCCAAAGTCCTGACTGCTTTTGCAGTTGAGCCGCTCCTTCCGATCAAAAGTCCCATATCTTCGGGGGAAACTTTTACTGAAAGAAGAACTCCGAGCTCATCAACTGTCCTGGTCACAACAACTGCATCCGGATTGTTGACGATTGATTTAATGACAAATTCTACAAAATCTCTATCTCTTTCGTTACTCATTTTTTTGATTTTCTTTAATTTTATCTGCCTTTCGACCTTCCCCTGTTGTAATAATCAAGGGTTTTATTTGTTAATATGCTATCAAAGATAAGCCTGACTGTCAAACTATCATTTGACGAGATTTATAAGCCTGTCCTGTATGTAAATAGTTTTCTTAACCTCGGCATCGCTTATATGATTTTTTACTTTTTCGCTGGAGAGGGCCAGAAAACGGGCCTGGTTTTCGTCTAAGCCTTTCTGAACCAAGATAATATCCCGGACTTTGCCGTTTACCTGGATAACCATTTGAGCTTTTTCTTCCGCGATCAGCTTCTCGTCATATTCCGGCCATGATTGAAGGTGAATTGAAGTTTTATTCTTCAGAACTATATGCCATAATTCTTCCGCAAAATGCGGAGCAAAGGGAGCAAATATTTTTAAGAATATTTCATACTGGCTTTTATTCAGGATCTTATTCTCAATTCCGTTTAGGGTCTTCATTAATTCGCTTACACCCGTATTGAAACTGTTAGAATCAATATCTTTCCCTGTAGCCTTGATGGCCTTGTGTAAAATCTTATTTACTTCTTCGTCGTCAGATTTAGTTTTCGGATCAAAATCATAAATGAATTTCCAAGCCCGGTTCAAAAATCTGAATACGCCTTTAATGCCATCGGGATTCCATGATCCGCCTTGTTCATAGGGTCCCATAAAAGCCAGATACATCCTAACCGCATCAGCTCCGTAATTTTTAACTTCCTGGTCCGGATCGATGACGTTACCTCTTGATTTAGACATCTTCTGGTTGTCGGGACCCAAGATTATTCCTCTGTTTCTTCTTCTTAAAAATGGCTCATCAAAATTAATTAACTTTAGGGAGTAGAGAGCCTTAGTTATAAATCTGGCATAAAGCAGATGCATGGTATTGTGCTCCGCTCCGCCATAGTAAAAAGGGACTGGCAGCCAGTATTCCATTTTCTTACGGCCTGCGAACTCTTTTTTATTTGCCGGATCGGCATAGCGCATGAAATACCATGATGAATCTACAAAAGTATCCATAGTATCCGTTTCCCTTTCGGCCCATTCTTTGCAGTTTGGGCATCTTACCTTAAGCCATCTTGTAGCCTTAGCCAGAGGCGACCTTCCGTCGTCTGCAGGTTTGAAATCTTCAAGCGGAGGCAATTTAACAGGCAGGTCTTCTTCGGAAACAGGCTGGTAGCCGCATTTATTGCATCTGATCATGGGGATCGGCGCTCCCCAATATCTTTGCCGTGATAAGATCCAGTCGTGAAGACGATATGTTTTTTGGGAACTACCTAATTTTTTAGAGATAAGATCCTCGGTAATCTTTCTCCTTGCCTCCTTCGATGCGGTGCCGCTAAATTCTCCGGAATCCACGAGATATCCCTCGTCCTCAAAAGCTTTATCCAGGACCGGACATTTTGGCTCCGGATAATTAGGGCAGATTACCATTTTTATCGGCAAATCATATTTTCTCGCGAATTCAAAATCTCTTTGATCATGAGCCGGAACAGCCATAACTGCGCCAGTGCCGTAATGGACTAATACATAATCAGCTATCCATACCGGGACCCTTTCTCCTGACATTGGGTTAATGGCATTTATTCCGGTTAGCGGAACGCCGGTTTTCTCTTTTGATTCACTTATTCTTTGGAGCTCGGTCTTCTTCTTGGCCCTGTCAACATATTTTTCTACTTCATCTCTGTTCAATGCTTGTCCTTTTAATTTTTCAACCAAGGGGTGCTCCGGCGAGAGGACCACATAGGTTACACCGAATATGGTATCGATCCTGGTTGTAAATACCTCGACTGAATCCTCGAGATTCTCCAGCTTGAATTCGGCGATCATCCCCTCTGATCGCCCTATCCAGTTTATTTGTCCAATCTTGGCCGTATCCTGCCAATCCAGCCTTTTCAAATCATCGATCAAAGGATCCGCGAAATCAGTTATCTTGAACATCCACTGGCTAAGTTCTCTTTGTTCAACCTGCGCTCCGCAACGATCGCATTTCCCGTCCATCACCTGCTCATTAGCCAAGACTGTCTTATCGTTAGGACACCAGTTGACCATAGTCTGAGCCCGGTAAGCTAACCCTTTTTTATACAATTGGAGGAATATCCATTGCGTCCATTTATAATAACCGGGGTCGATTGTCGATACTTTGCGTGACCAATCAAATGTAGCCCCCATGGATTTTAACTGCTGGGTCATGTGGCTTATATTCTTTTTTGTCCAAGCTTCGGGATGGATATTATTCTTTATAGCCGCATTTTCAGCAGGGAGACCGAAAGCGTCAAATCCGGTCGGATACAGAACATTAAATCCTTTCATTCTCAAATATCGCGATAGGATATCCGGAATAGAAAAAGCGTACCAGTGGCCGATATGGAGATTTCCGGAAGGATAGGCAAATTCGGTCAGAAGCATATAATTTTTCTTTCCTTTCACTGAATCTTTTGCATCATAAAACTTCTTGGCTTCCCAATATTTTTGCCACTTACTTTCAATTTTTGAGGGATTGTAGCTAATCATTTTAAGATACCTAGATTATCAAAATATATCTGAATTCATGATAAAAATCCAGATTAGAGTACTCGGAAAAGTTTTCTGCAGTTTTGGGTTGTTAGCTCCGTAACTTTTTCCGAAGATTCATTCTTCAGCTCGGCTAGCTTCCTGGCGACTTCTATTATATATGCTGATTCATTACGCTGGCCCCGGTATGGTTCGGGCGTAAGATAAGGCGCATCTGTCTCGAGTAATATCTGTTCAAGCGGCGCATATTTAACCACTTCGTCATATTGCCTGGCGAAAGTTATAATTCCATTAAATCCCAGACAGAAACCCAATTCTAGATATTTTTTAGCTTCTTCTCTTGTCCCAGTAAATGAATGGGCCACGCCCAGTTTTGAGGGGAGGTTGTTTTTTAGAATCGAAAGCAGATCTCCATGGACGACACCGATACTTCCCTTGCCGGCATCACGCGAATGGATTACCACCGGCACGCCAACTTTCTTTGCGATATCCAGCTGCTGCTCGAGTCTTTCCCTTTGGAATTTTTTTGCCGATTCCTCCGTAGTACGATAATAATCCAAACCGATCTCTCCCATCGCGACCACCTTGTCCCGTTTCAGCAATTCTTCGTATTCTCTTGGATCAAACTTCTCGTTTAGATTGTCGTTCGGATGCAGACCGACTGTTGCCCACATATTTTCATACTGCTGCGCCAGCTCAATTCCCTTTTTGGAGCTTTCGAGATCCGTTCCCACGCAAATCATAAAAACTCCCGCTTCGCGGGCCCGTTTTATCATCTCCTCGCGGTCTTTATCATATTGAGGGAACTGCGGATGGCAATGGGAATCAAAAATTGACATTTTCTTAATTACTTATATAATATGGAAATTGGTTCTTTGGGACCTATGCTTCTGATTCTTCTCAAGATCTATGCTCTCGGGTGCATTCTTCTTTTCCTTACAACTTCTTATGTACTTTGGGTCTATGAGAGGCAGGGAACAAAAGAAATAGCCCTTAGACGCTTAAATCTAAGCGATATTTCAGATAGTCTTCTTTTCTTTGTCATACTAGTTTGTTCTGGTTTAATAGGCATGGCTTGGCCGATACTGCTATTGGATCGCTTATCAAAGCAGTCGCGGGAATAATACCCCGCCTTTTTTTATTCTGAATCTGGAATTTTCTAAGGGCACATCGGCTTTCCTGTCTTCCGTCTCATATATTTTGAATATTTTTTCTGAGGTTCCCGGAAGGAAAGACTGCAGATTCCAAGAAATCGAATAGATGCAATAAACCAGATTAGCCATTACTTTCAAGAATTCTTCGGGGTTCTCTTTAAGCGCCCAAGGCTTCTTATTATCTATATACACATTGGCGAAATTAACCAGTTCCCAGATATTTCCCAAGGCTTCGTGTAATTTAAAATTATTAATATTATTTTTGCAGGATTTACCGGACTCTTCGGCTTTATTGCTGGTTTCTTTCTCAATCAATTCTTCTTTATATATCAATTCCCCATACAGATTAGTATCAATTAATGTAGCTACCCGTTGGACGAGATTACCTAACCCGTTGGCCAAATCTCCATTATATCTATCTTCAAGTTTTTTATATGAAAAATCGCCATCCTCGCCGGAAGGAATTTCACGCAAAAGATAATAGCGCAAAGCATCAACTCCGTATTTTTCTACAACTTCAATGGGGTCAATTATGTTCCCTACTGTTTTGGACATCTTTTGACCTTCAACATTCATGAACCCATGTACATAGATTGCCCTAGGCAATTCAACTCCAGCCGACAAAAGCATTGCCGGCCAGATCATTGCATGAAACCGAAGAATATCTTTACCCACCAAATGGACATCGGCCGGCCAAAACTTTTTAAATTGGTCCGATTCGTTTGCGTAATCAAGAGCCGAAATATAATTGGTTAAGGCATCGGCCCAAACATACATCGTCTGACTGGGGTCATTGGGCACGGGTATCCCCCAGCTCAGAGATTCCGATGGCCTTGAGAAACTAATATCTTCGGCATCATCCAGAAGATTGAGCAATTCTTTTACTTTAGTGCCGGGGATTATTTTAAATTCGCCTGATTCTATTCTCTGTCTTATCTCTTTTTTATATTTCGTAACTTTAAAAAACCAATTTTCTTCTTTTATTTTTTCCGGCTCTGTCTTATGTAGAGGACAAAGGCCGTCTATCAGCTCACTCTTTTTAATAAATGCTTCGTGGCCGATGCAATACAAACCTTCATATTTTTTTTTATATAAATCGCCGTTTTCTACCCACTTGTTCCAAAGCTTAATTACCGAAGGCCAGTGTCTGGCCTGGTCGCTAGTGCGAATAAAATCATTATTGGATATATCAAGTTTCTTTATCAGATCTTTTGCTAAGCCGGCAATCTCATCCGCAAGCTGAATTGGAGTTTTACCCTGTTTTTCAGCTGCTCGCACCACAGTTGAGCCATGTTCATCAGTCCCGGTCAAAAACCATGTTTCATCTCCGGCAAGCCTATGATATCTCGCGAGAGCGTCAGCTTGAACCAGCTCCAAGGCAAACCCAATGTGGGGCTTACCATTTGTGTACAATATCGCTGTTGTGATATAAAATTTATTTTCCATTGATTACAATTACAAATTCCCCGAGGAGATTTTCTTTATTTAAATTTAGCCTGTTCAGCACTTCTTCGGCTGTGCCGCGGTATATAGTTTCAAACTGCTTGGTCAGCTCGCGAGCCACCATTATCTGCCGCTCTCCGATTTGGGAAACATCTTTCAGCTCTTTTAATGCCTTTAGTATCCTATGCTTAGATTCATAAAATACCACGGTTTCAGCCGTTTGGCCAATATTTTTGAAAAATGTTTGGCGGCCCTTTTTATGAGGCGGAAATCCCAGATATATGAATTTATCGGTTGGGAATCCGGATATGCTCAAGGCGGCAATCGCCGCATTCGGCCCGGGAATTGGAGTAATCTTCAAATCGGGTATTTCTTTTAATATTTCGCTTATCAGATAGTTGCCCGGGTCATTAATACCCGGCGTACCGGCATCGGTTACCAACGCCAGATTCATTCCCTCCTTCAGCATCCCCATGATCTCGTTTATCTTTTGGAAACTTGAGTGCTGATGGTAACTGAGCATCTTGGTTTTAATATTGTACTTATCTAGTAAGATTTTAGTTACCCTTGTGTCTTCGGCCAAAATTAAATCGACATTGTTCAAAACGCTCACAGCCCGTAACGATATATCCTCCAAATTGCCGATTGGAGTTGCGATTATATAAAGCACGCGAGTATTAACTAATATTAGCTCTCCTTGATTCCTTAGTTCTGGCCAAATCGTCTAGCATCTCCACGATGATCGTGGCGATAGGGACCGAGAGGATCATGCCGGGTATTCCGGCAAGCTGCTGGCCGACTAACAAAGCGATAATGACCACGACCGGATTGAGGCCGATAGTTTTGCCGAATACCAGCGGCACCAGAATATGGTTCTCGATCTGCTGGACCAGAACATAAAAGACGATGATCCATAGCCCCAGCGAGGGCGACTGCATGAATGCCAGGAATACTGCCGGTATAGCCGCCAGCACCGGACCAACAATCGGCACGATTTCAAATGCCATAGCCAAACCTCCCAGCACCAAAGCAAACCGGATACCAATTAAGGACAAACCGATATAGACCATGAGTCCGACTATTAAGGCAAGCAATATTTGGCCCTGGAACCATTTGCCGACTTTAACTTCGGCCCTTTTCCAGAGATTAATGACATAAGCTTCTTGTTTATCGGGGATAACGGAAGCCAAGAAGTTTTCTATTCCTTTTCGCGTAACTGAAAGATAAAACGATATTATAATTATAGCTATGAAAGAGAAGATCCCGCCGAAGATACTCACAATTATACTCACTACCGACTGAGCCGATTGTTGGAGATAATTAGAAGCGCCCTCAAGGATATTCTGCAATTCGCTTATGAAATCAAGATAACGGGGTGAGCCTTTTTGGACGTTCTCTAAAGATGAAGACACTCTCTCCACAATTCTAGGCAAGGTCTGATTCAGCTGCCCGATCTCATCGGAAACATACGGTATAATCAGGGCAAAGACCAATACAAAAAGACTGAAGACTGTCAGATATAAAAGCAAAACTCCCAGTAGCCTGGGAAATCCTTTTTGATCCAGCCAGCCGGCAAAGGGCGATACGGCCGCGGCAATGACCAAGGCAAAAAGAAATATAATCACGACATCCTGCAGGATATAAAGGAATACTATAAAAAGTATCAAGAGAATGCTCTTTATGATACTGGTCGTGCTTATCTCTATTTTTGTCGGTTCTGGCATATTAAACGGTTATAGGTTCAGTAATGATTTGAATTTTTGATCATCTTCAAACGGACCGATCAAAGCTAAATTCATTTTTTTCTCGTCAAAAACTTCCGAGGCCACTTCCATGATATCTGAAAGCGTTACCTTCTTAATTTTATCGAGTTCCTCTTCCGGCGTCAAAACCTTGCCGTAATACAAGACCGGATCGGCAAAGCCTTCAGCTACTGTATCCGAATGTTCCAGGCCTAAAGCCGTCCTGCCAATTATCTGATCAATAGCCTGGCGCAGCTCCAGAGGAGTTACTCCTTCTTTTTTGATTTTTGATATTTCCTGGAGCGTAACCTTGATAGCTTCAGTAGCTTTCTCGTTATTGACTCCGGCGCTGACAGCAAAATAGCCGCAATCGGTATACTCATGATTCCCGGCTCTTACATAGTAAGCCAATCCCCTTTTTTCCCTGATCTCATCAAAAAGCCGCGAGCTCATGCCTCCGCCAAGGATAGTGCCCAGAACCGTAAGCGGGTATTTTTTCTCATCTTTCATATCGTAGGAGCGGAAACCCAATATGAAGTGGGTCTGGTCTGTCTTTTTGTAATGTATCAAAGAGGCCGGCTCCGATTGGCTTTCTACCACTGATTTTTTGCCGAATCTCTTGCCTTGCCTGATGTTCTCAAAGTGGACGGCTACTTTTTCTTTTATTTTTTCATTATCAATATTGCCGGCAACCGCCACGATTGTATTCTCGGCAATATAATGAGTATTAAAATACTTTACGAATTCTTCTCTTTTTAGACCGGTAACGATCTCTTTCTCTCCGGCTATGGACCAACCCGCCGGCTGATCGCCGTATAACAGTTTTTCGTATATATCTCCGACATATCTGGACGGCAGGTCCCGATACATATTGATCTCCTCAACAATAACCCCTTTCTCGATATTGATAGCCTCAGAATCGAGTTTTGAATTGAGATATATATCGAAGATCACATCCATAATAACATCTATCTTATCCGAACTGGATTTAGCGTAATAACCGGTGTACTCTTTGCCAGTGAAAGCATTGTACTCAGCTCCTATAGAATCCAGTTCCCTTGAAATGTCCAGATAGCCGGGGCGCTTAGTGGTTCCCTTGAACATCATGTGCTCAAGAAAATGTGAAATACCGTTTATCTCCTTAGTCTCGTACTTTGACCCTGTTCCGACCAGAACTAAAACCGTAACCGTACGGGTGCCCTGCATTGGAACCGTCACCAGCCTTAATCCCGAATCAAACGTATGAAATTTATAGTCAAAAAGTGGTTTTTGTTTTTCCATGGATTTTTAAATTATATTTGTGTCGGCGGGTGGGATCGAACCACCGACCTTGGGCTTATGAGTCCCACGCTCTAACCAGCTGAGCTACGCCGACATAAGTTGATACTTAATTTTAACATAAATTATGAAGTTTTCAATATTAATTCCCGGCTAAATTCCGGGAATAAATTAATTGGGTTTCAGATCTTGATTTAACAGTTTCAGCTTAATCTTTCTATCCTCTCTGTCCTTAACATAATTATAGGGGCAAGTTTCCTGAGGGCATAGGGAGCATATATCTTCTTTGCGGATCAGGCCTCTATCTATGGCGCTTATATCCAGGAGTACCGTCATTTCTCCGGATAAGGCTTTAACTGATTTTAGAAAGCATGGCTCAGGCACAATCTTGAATATTCTCGCTCTTAATTCCCTAAAGCGTCTTATTACAACTTCGGTGCTATCCCCTTCTTCAAGATCGTCAGGCAGGTTATCAAAGATCATGATTTCTCCCTTGCGCATGTGATTTAGATAATATATAATATGTAAATAACTTTACAAGTTAATTTATCGCGGGGTAGAGCAGTCTGGCAGCTCGTCAGGCTCATAACCTGAAGGTCGTGGGTTCGAATCCCACCCCCGCAACAAATCTTTACAATACCACGTTTTTGTGGTATTGTTTGTTTAGTACTTTTGGAGGGGGGCCGAATGATAAAGGATGACCGCTCGGATATAATCTTTCATTGGTTAACTTTGTACCTGGGTCTTGCCATCATCTTGTTCTATCCAGGGCAAGGGGTTATTATATTGAGCCTTCATTGCATACATTATGCCCTAAGAAAAAAAGGTTTAACTACCTTTTGGAGATTACAATACCTGCTTATGAGCATTTTACTGATTATAACGGCCGCCAGTCTTTGGTCTTCAAAATGGCATAGCAGTTGGCCCTTCCTTCGGCCATAGGTGAGCAGTCTGATAGACTGCTCTTTTAATTTTCCAAATAATACCTAAAAACTTTCTCAACTAACTGTTCGGAATGAGTTCTAGCATCTTGGTTCCCCCGCAACAAATGTTGACGAGTAATTAAATACGTGCTACCATAGGGCACAGTTTTAAGTTCGTTAAAAAAGAGGTTGAGGATGAAAGAAGTAAGATTTAGAAAAGTCAGAGTTGGTATATTAATTGATATCAAATGCGATTGCGGAGTGACGATTCAATCAAAAAATTCAGGCACGACTATTCCTTGGCGTCATAAAGTAAGGTTATCTGGAAATGATAAGGAGCTGGGAATGTCTAATTCTGTTAAGGTAAGTTGTGGGGGTTGTGATAAGCAATACCTTATCACGCCACATGTAGACCATGTTCACGTTGAGGATGCCGACTAAATGTCGGCTTTTTGTTACTAACCCTTAACAAAATTAAACCTCGGGTAACCGTTCATCCAACCCAAATAGGTTCTAATGTCTTTCAACCCCCGCAATAAACGTTGACAGCTAATAAAATCCATGCTATCATCTTGGCACAGTTTTTAGTTCGTTGAAAAGGAAGAATTATGATGAAGAGGATGATGCTTCTGGTTCTGTGCGTAGGTTTTTTGGGATGCACAAGCAAAACAAGCCGTATCGAGGGTGAGGTTGTCAAAGTTTCTGGTACCCTGCCAACTTTAGTTGATTCGTCGGGTGCTTTGTTTGGAAATGCCTCCGTTAGACTGGCCTACCCTTCCTTGGTTTATACGGTTAAGGTTGGAGAGGACATATACACACTTGACATTCTCGAAAGCCGCCGTATTTCCAGAGCTAATCTTGCTTCGAGAATTTGTGTCGGTACAAGAATTAGTTTTGTGGTCAGAATTGTTGATTGGAGCAATAATAAAGGTTTTGATCCTAATCATCATGCTGGTTCTTATTATGCAGACAATATTGGAGTTGCTAATCCTTGTGTTAAGTAACTCATCCTTGCCGCTCACTGGGCGGCTTTTTGTTACCAAATCCTCACAAACCCGAACTCCGGATAATAACTCAACTCTCTAAAATAGGTTCTAATGTCTTTCAACCCCCGCAACATGGGAAATGACCTAGTAAATACTAGGTTATTTTGTTGAAGGAAGTTGCTGGTTAGAACTTAACGTGTTATTCTGGCACCAGTAAATTGAAACGAGGAGCTTCAATGGCTATAAATAAGTCATGCCAGAGATGCGGAGATAAGAAGAATGAAACCAGAATCATCAACGAGATTGTTGACCGATTTGAAATAAAGAAAATCAGAGTGTGCTCAAAATGCGCAAAGAAAATTAAAAAAGAAAATTCTATCCTTTCTAATTAGTGCGATAACCTCGCACTTTTTATTTATCCACATAGTATCTAAAAACTTTCTTAACTACTTTACTTACAAGTACCGATATCTCATATCTCGTTGCCTACTATTGAAATTTATGGGATTAAAGAATAAGATTTGCATATTGACAATTTAAAGAAGGTTTCGCGGAGATGCCCAACCCCTCTAATGAGGAAATTAATAATCCCCATGAAAGACCAGAGCACATAAGATTATTTATGCGGAATTACCAAAATTATCTAGCATTAGGAGGGACTATCAATAAGGAGGATTACGAGAGTATCCTTAAAAAGGCGGAAACCCTCAAAATACGGAATAGTACTGACCCATCAGTAGAATGCTGCATACGGCAGCTAGAAAATATGGCAAGATTTTCAGGAATCGAACTGCACAACGAAGGAGTTATCCCAGGCTCAAAAATCATGCTTTACGTATCAGTACGCGTTGATTTTAAAAACGGGGGCTTACAAGATCATTACACCCAGTTAAACGATCAGCGCATGTTCGCGGAAGTTCTCCGAATATTAGGAGATGCCGATTCGCTTAAGAAGTTATCCCAGGCATATCCGCATATTTTTCGCAATGAAGAAAAAACAAAACGGATCAATGGACACCCCGTTGAGCAATAAAAAAAACGGCCGCTAATCGGCTGTTTTTTCTTGCATTGGGACGAAGGGGTTCTAGATGCCAGTTTAGGCTTGAAAACTACTTTAATTCTGCTAATATAACTTGAACTGATTTTTGACAAGAAAAATGGACTCGACAGATCAAGCAACCAAGAAGTTTAAAGCTGAAGAGTGCGACCATAGTCTGGCAGAAACTCCCAAACGGCCAATGCATGAAGATTGGGTCTATATTCTGGTTTTTTGTCCATGCGGGGAAGAAGTAAGATTCTGGAGAAACGAGAACGAATATAATTATAACCGTGGTTATTTGATGCCCGGTCAACATGTTGTATTTGGATTATCCGAATAGCGCAAACCTGCGCTATTTTATTTAACCCAGACGAAAGATGATGGTTTTGTAATATGGACTTAGATTCTTGAATTTTTTTATACCCAAGATAAAGAATAGATCTCCCTCCAAACTACTTTGTGGCTCTCCGGATAATATCCGTAGCCTCTTTTATCTGTTCCTCAAGGTCTGACCTTGAAGTATCGAATGTATAAGTAAAATTAAAATGTAACTCTTTATGCAAGGATTTTCGGGCTTTATAATTCTCAATGGCTTCTTCGGCATTTTTAAAAAGCCAGGTGTGGGGATAATTCTTGAGCTTGTTCATTATGAATTCTTCAGGCGGATTTATATGGATCCAGATGATGGGAATCTGCAATCTCGCAGCTCGTTCTTCTATTCTCTCTCTTTTATCAAGTCTGACACAGTCGGCATCTATAGCAATGCCGTATTCTTTATCCAAAAAGAAGTCAGCTGCCGCAAAGGCAATATCCTCGGTTCTTTTATAGCTAAATCCTCTTTCTTTCAAGGCCTTTCTTATCTCATCTGTTGAAATTCTTACCAGACCCAACTTCTCAGCAAGAGGTTTTATGACAGTGGTCTTACCGGAACCCACCAGGCCAACCGGACACAGTAAAAATTGCTCCCCTTTCGGATCGGGGATAGCAACGGTTCTGGTATATTCATCAACGAACCTGTTGAATTGCATATCGTCGAGATCGTTCATATGTATTGATTTATATAATAAAACCCCCTGGAGGGGGTTTTATATTCCTTGAAAACTACCTAACAGTAAAGATCGTCTCCATGATGCGGTGGTCAGAATCATATTGACCATTCGATAATTTAGTCAAACCCACAATCTCTGCTTTAACTACACCCAAATAAGTCGTACTGTTATAGAAAATATAATCCATGCGGGTATTTCTGGTAGGCGTAGTGAATGAAGGGGTTCCTGAATAAGCAACCGCATCTCCCCCGTCCACGGCTATCTTCCAGGAATCTAAAGTCGAGAAGGGAGATGCAACCATTGCGTTATAATCTGAATCTCCCGGTTGCATATTGAAGTCTCCTCCATAAATTTTAACATTTGCAAAACCATTGTTTATATCATTGGCCCAGGCTTTTAAATTAGTTACTTCCTCCTTGCGGACGCAATCGACATCAGTATCAGAACTGGTTCGAACCGCAAAAACACTGATAGGCCTGTTATTGAAAGTTAAATTAGCTCCGAGAGCTTTCCGGCCGGCCCACAGCCGCGAAGATATGCAAGCTACCGGATAGGTTCCCGGCTTGCGGAGAATCAATTCACGCCCGTTCGTCAGATTGTATTTAGAGATAATAGCGACATAGCTTGAGGAGGTATCTGTTCCTCTTAAGGCATAATAAAGATCCCAAGTACCTCCTTGATCTTTTTGAAGAGCATCTTTGATATTTTTTATGTGGGTGCTGGAATCAACTTCCTCAAGAAAAACGATCTGGGGTTTGCGGGAAACGATTTTTGATATCTGGCTGCTTGCATCCGTAGAAGTCGGCTCTCCTCCCGTATTCCAAGTTAAAACTTTTAGGGAACCTGTGCTTCCTATCGGCGTGGGTGTCGGTGTGGGTGTCGTTGTGGGTACAGGCGTAGAACTTGATCCAGAAGTTACCTTAATCAGTGCTGGTTCATGTACATTATTCCCCGCATTATCTATGATCTTAATTCCATAGAGATAGGTACCGGCTGCAGGCGTATGGGTCATTGAAGAGGTCCAGGAATTAGTTCCGGCAGGCGCATTCAAAGTTTTTGGAGTTGACCAGACGCAGCCAGTTCTGGTTGGTCCATTACAAGTAGTGGCATCGTAAGACGATGTCTTCAGCTCAGCTCTGTTGATATACGATCCTCCCGCATCAGTCGCAGAAAATGTAACAGTAACACTGCCGGTTGTAGTCCTAGGCTGGACATCAAAGGCAGTTATGACCGGGTCTATAGCATCGGATCCGCAGGTTATGGAAGCATTGGCCCAATCGCCATGATCGCCGCCATTACCGTTGCCGCCGTCCGTTATTACTAGTTTAAGTTCTTTTTTGCTGGTGACATCGACACCTACTACTTTCGTTGCAGAATTATAATACATTACACCGCTATCAAAGAGCTTAATTCCGTCAGCATAAACCTTAAATATGACTGAACCCTTTTTCACTTCGTCATCTATTCCAACTTCTGCGGTAAAGGCGGAACATTTGCCGCCCAGATCGTATCTTAGATCTGAAGGCGCGTGGGCTCCTAAACCCTTAGCAAAGGTCTTGCCATTAAGCGTTATGGTAGTTCCATCGCCAGCGGCGGTTTCACCGTTACTCTTATCTTTTTCCATGGGTCCCCAGCCATTCGTCTGATAAGTGGGGGTCAGATCGGAAAGATATGTGTTAGTAGCTGCCGCTCCGCGGTTTAGCCTGATCTGCCATCCAAATTCCTTCGCTCCCATAAAATAAAAAACCGCAGCTAAAATGCATACGGAAAAAGCCAATCCAAAAACTAATCGACCGCTTCTGCGCTTACGATGGGGTTTGTTCATATTTTTAATTATATAGATTTAGTAAAGGTACTGAAAATTGATTATCAACAATTAACGGATATCTAAGATAATCGCAAACGCGATAAAGAAACCTAATATGGCAAAGGTTAAGCTGAAGATAAGCCAGTAATATGTTCTGTATTTGCTTACCATTACAAACCGGCTCTCAAAATCCGAAATAAATTTTTCTACATTCTTATCTATGACCCTCTCATTGGAACTTTCATTTAAATTGATCCGGGAAGCGCCGAATAATTTAATAAGATCGAAACGGCTCAAGATGCCGGCTAGTCTACCTTCACAGTCTAAGATCGGGATCGGATTAACTTTATGATGCTCACTGAAAGCGGTTACGGCCTCTTCTATGGAAGCACTCTCCAAAAGAGTCAGCGGAGCCGGATTCATGATATCTATCACTTTCATTTTTAAAATTTTCTTAATATCCCCTCTTATCGATTCTTTATCTTTGGAATATATATCGAACTGCTCAAGGAGTTTCATGAGTGTCGGCAGATGTATAGACGATCCTTTAAGGATAAGGTCTTGCTCAGTTATTATGCCGATTACTTTATTCTCCTTATCTACCACAGGTAAACCGGTAAAATTACGCCTCAAAAGAATATCAACAGCCTCGATCAAAGGCGTTTCCGGATTTACAAACACTACGACCTTAGTCATCAGATCTTTTACGGATAATTGGAGCATAAAAGAAGTTTACTATTTTTTAAAGGAAATATAAAATGCTCTTTGAAGAGCATTTTATATTTCGATGGGATCTTGAAATTAATCCAGATCCAGATCTACTTTAACCTTCCAATGTCCATCCTCATCTTCTCTACCATTATGAGGGCTTGGAGATACTGAGGTTGAAGGACTTGGGCTCGGACTCAAGCTTGGACCTGAAGTCACGCTCGGACTCGGATTATCATCGTCGTCGTCTTCAAATTCTACTTTAGCCATAAAAAGCAGTTTAGCTTCCTGGGCCATGCTATGGGCTTTTTGGAAAAGCGCGAAAGCCTCTCCATAAGATTTGGTTTCCAGTTTTGTTTTGCCCTGAGCTAATGCATCCTCGGCTAATTTCAGCCGTGCCTCTGCCTCACCTTTGGTCTGGCTGTCAAACCGGTCATTATGTTTTTCAATGAATTTTCTTACTTCCGCGATCTTGTTCGTGGCCGCTTTGAGCTTGCCTTCGGCAGCTGACTGGACATCAGCTCCTTTTTCTTCCTTGACCTTATCCTCGTTATCTTCTTTATTTTTCTCAGTATCGTCTTTTTTATCTTCGATGACGATGCGGAGCTTTTTTATTTCCGGCTCAGTATTGCCATCCAAAGAAGCGCCGATACTGTTAAGGATCTTCGTGTGCGCCTCAAGGGAAGTGTCAAAGTTCGAAGCTAGTTCAAGAGCTTTAGCTGAATCGGTATTCTCTATCTTATTTACTCTGGCCTCGACTTTCTCGGCATGTTTCTTGAAATTTTCTTCCAGGCGGACTCTGGTTTCGGCATTCAGATCCCCCCTGATCGCCAGTTTTTCAGCTTCCTCAAGTCTGCGCTCGGCTAATTTTGTTTCCAGGGCGGCTTTGGCTTCTTCGGATATGGCAAACCATCCGCGAGCCTCTTCATTGATTGAAATTTTTATCGGATAGAGCACGTCTCCGGGCAAAGATTGGTCTGCCGCGACAGATGCGCCTCCCAGCAAAATACCCAAAATGATCAATAGTGGCATAGGTTTAAATATTAATTTATTAAAGTTAAATTGGTTCGACCATGATTTATGACCGTCTACGGGAATATTTCTTACAGAATCATTATTGATGATAGCTTTTAGATAATTAAATACCAGATCTCTTTCGGATCTGTTCATTCTTATGGCTTTGCCTTCTTTTACGAATCTTTTGAAGTTAAGGTTAATCATCTTCGGCTATAAGCTCTTTTAACTTTTTTAATCCGCGGTGTATCCGAACCGATATTAGATTTTCGCTCTCTCCCAAGATCTCGGCTATCTCTTTAGGCGATAATCCGTTAATATACCGCATAATTATGGCCTGGCTGTATTTATCATCCAGCTTATCAAGTTCTTCAAGGGCCTGCCGCCCTGCAATAAAATTTTCCAAAGATGGTCTCGAATCATATCCGGGGTCAAAGCCAAAGTCTTGAATAGCTTCCAGAGAGATCTCTTTCTTCTTTTTCCAGGAATCGATCGTAAGATTGGCGGCAACCTTATATAAAAATGCTTTTTCATTCTGCAACTGACCGCCTTGGACTAAATAATGCCAGGTTTTTGCAAATGTCTCCTGAGTCAGATCCCTAGCCTGATCTCTGTTCCAAACTCTAAAATAGCAGTATCGAAATATTGCATCCGAATATCTGTCATATAATTTGATGAATTCTTTTTCTATAGCTTTTTCCTTCATAAGTTAAGACGGAGCAAGAGGCAAAAACTTACAAGATATCTTAGTTCTCCGCTCTTTTGACGCGCACCCTGTCCACTTTAGCAAGATGCTTTTTTCTCAGACGGATAGATTCCGGAGTAACTTCAAGAAGTTCATCGTCTTCGATAAAGTCTAATGCTTGTTCGAGGCTCATCACAAGGGGCGGAGCAAGAATGATCGCGTCATCGGCAGACTTGGATCTCATATTCGTCAGCTCCTTGCCCTTGCATACATTTATCTCGATATCTTCCCTGCGGCTATTGAGCCCGATTATCATGCCTTCGTAGACTTGAGTGGTTGGAGGAATGAATACCGTTCCCCTACCCTGGGCTACTTCCAATCCAAAGGCTACGGCTTTGCCTGTTTCGGATGCGATCAGAACTCCATTCCTGATCCTGGGCAAAGTTCCGCGAGTATCTTTATAGCCGAGCAGGACGCTGTTAATTATAGCGGTCCCTTTGGTATCGGCCACCAGAATATTGCGCAGCCCCAGAAAAGCTTGGGTACTTATGTGATAAACCAATCTTGTAAACCCGTTATCGTGATTGATGAGATCGGTCAGATCCGCTTTTCTTTTTCCAAATTCCGCCGTGATCACTCCGACATATTCTTCGGGCACATCGATAGTTACCTCTTCAAAAGGTTCGGCTTTCTTCCCGTCAACTTCTTTGATGATGACTTCAGGTTTAGAAACCTCAAGCTCAAATCCTTCCCGGCGCAAAGTCTCTATAAGAATAGAAAGATGAAGCTCTCCCCGGCCGGAAACCAAAAAATCCGTTCCGCCAAGCTCCTGAAGCCTCATCCCGACGTTGGTTTCGATCTCTCGCTGAAGCCTTTCGGCGATCTGTCTTGAGGTAAGGAGGGTTCCTTCCCTGCCCTTGAAAGGCGAGGTATTCGGGCCGATCTTTATTCTCAAAGTAGGCTCCTCTATCGTTATCGACGGCAGAGCTTCGGGATTTTTAAGATCGGCAACAGTCATTCCGATATGAGCATCGGGAACTCCGGTGATTGCCACGATATCTCCGGCTGAAGCTTCCTGAACTTCTGCCTTAATTAATCCCAGAAAAGTAAAAATCTTATCAACCTTCCCCTGGCCGATAGCTTTGTTATCTCTATCCACTAAAGCAACGGATTGCCCGGCCTTAAGCTTTCCCCTGGCAATACGCCCAATCGCATATTTACCCTGATAATTATCCCGGTCCAGGTTTGTGACCAGCATCTGGAGAGATGCCTCAAGATCTACTTCGGGAGCGGGAATGTATTCAATTATTTTTCTAAATAACGGTTCAAGATTGCCAGGTTGAGACAGCTCCTCGGAGGAAGGTTCTTTGTCCCAGGCCTTGCCCTCCCGGCCGATCGCATAGAGAATGGGAAAATCTAAATGAGTGTCATCGTTGGAAAGATTCAAAAAAAGATTGACTACTTCATCTATAGTCCTTTTTATATTTGCTCCCGGTTTGTCTATCTTATTTACCACAACAATAATTTTCAGGTTAAGGTCCAGGGCTTTTTTGAGGACAAATTTGGTTTGAGGCATGGGCCCTTCTTGGGCGTCAACCAGAAGCAAAGCCCCATCGGCCATATTCAGGGTTCTCTCCACTTCTCCTCCGAAATCAGCGTGGCCGGGGGTATCAATAATATTAATCTTTGTGCCGCTCCCCTCCTGGCCGGCAGGAAGATAAACGACAGAGGTATTTTTAGCTAAAATAGTAATGCCTCTTTCCTTCTCAAGATCATTTGAATCCATGATCAAATCCTTGCTCAGCTCTTCGGCTTTGGCATGAAACGTATTGGATTGTTTTAATAAAAAATCGACAAGAGTGGTCTTGCCGTGATCAACGTGAGCAATTATGGCGATATTCCGAATATTATTGATACTTTCCTTCATGTCATATAGCCTAAAGCGATTTATCATAACATATTTCATATAAAATAACAAGTAAGAGCCCGACTAATCGGGCTCTTCAAAAAAATAGGGATCTGGATCAAAGGTTATATTCGGAAAAACAAATGGCGAATCTCTCTCTTCGTTTTCTTCCTCACTTTGGGATATATCTCCAAGTACCATAACAGAAAGAGGCTCTTTCTCCTCCGGAGCAGATTCTAATGCTTCCGCTGCTGAAGGCGGGCAAGCCGGACATGGAGGGCAAGGGGTTAGAGCCTTCCCTTTTCCTTGTTCTGGTTGTCTGGGTTCGGTCTTAATCTGCTTAGCAGCCGATTTAATTTGGACCGGAAGTTTTATCTTGGAAAGGCAGATGCAGGACTCCGCATAAATTTTATTCGGGTCAGCTATTTTATTTATCTTCGCCAATTCTGGTACTGCCCTTATCGTTCCATAAAATCTTAGCGCAATTCCGCTTAAAGTATCTCCCCGCTGAATGCCGTAACATTTGCCTTGGCAATTCCGGCACAGAGAAGACTGGTCCGGCTCCGGCCCAACCAATAACCCGCCGGCCTGAATGACGGCAGGCGCTTCCGGCTTAGGCGGAGGTACTGCGGGAGCTTTTACGGGAGTTTCGATATTTTTGGCCGGTACTGTCGGGAGTTCAACGGATGAACGTCTGCCGTAGAAATAAAGCAGAGATGCGATTCCTATGATTATAAGTGTGGCCAGTACTACAGCCAGAATCCTTCTATTCCCGCCTGGTATCATATTTTAATTTAAAAGATCGATTATAATTGCACCAAAAGGCGCTGAAGCAGGGATGAAAGCCCTTCCCCTTGACTCTATAAATAAATATGATATAATTAAACCAGTACATTTCACGTTACGGGCTCAGACTCCTGGTGCCAAATATGGCACTAGAAGCCGGGGCCCGTAGCTCAGTTGGTTAGAGCAGGCGGCTCATAACTGTCAGGTTGCTGGTTCGATCCCAGCCGGGCCCACCATTTTATTAAGATCTTAAGTGCCGGGATGGCGGAACTGGCAGACGCACGGGACTTAAAATCCCGGGTACCGTAAGGGACGTGCGGGTTCGATTCCCGCTCCCGGCACCACTTCAACTTCGTTCAGTGCAAGCTTCGTGCAGGCGTAGCTCAGTGGTAGAGCAGCTGGCTTTTAACCAGTGGGTCGTGGGTTCAATCCCCTCCGCCTGCACCAATCTTTGCGCTATGCTCTTTCTGCGGACCGGTAGCTCAGCTGGATAGAGCATCGGACTTCTAATCCGGATGTCGCAGGTTCAAATCCTGTCCGGTCCGCCATCCCTCCTCTCCGGGAGGGCTTTTTTTAAATGATCTTCCGTGATAAATTTCTAATACTTGGAGACGTGCCAGAGTGGTTGAATGGGCCTGACTCGAAATCAGGTATATCCGTAAGGGTATCGGAGGTTCGAATCCTCCCGTCTCCGCCAGTGGTTTTTATGAAGCAGACAAAGGATTTTCTGGGATAGCGAAAAAGGGATTCGAACTTATGACAGAACACACTAAAATTAAAAATGACAAAAATGAAACTCTTAAAGCGGGTTGTGTTGTCATGAATGATCGTAACGAAGTTTTATTGGTAACTGACAAGCAAAAAGAAATCTGGACATTTCCAAAAGGTCACGCTGAACCAGGAGAAACACTTGAACAGGTAGCTTTACGAGAAGTAAAAGAAGAAACCGGATATAAGGTCGAGATAGTTAAAAGATTATCTGATGTTACTTATACACATGGACAGACTGGCGAACTTATCCGAGTGGCGATGTTCGAAGCAAAACCTATTGGCAACCCAGAGAAAGTAACAGAAGAAACGTATTCTGAATGGTTTCCAATTCAGAAAGTCCGAGACATTATTTATAAAAATTTGGTTTTTATTCTGGATGAACTGGAGTAAATATATTAGAGTTAACTGTCAAATTTTATAGTTTCTTTAATATATCTTCTGGGCAAACTCTGGAATATCGAAATAACCAGGATTTTCTTTGTAAATTTGTCTTAAATTCCTTATAATTCTATCGATATTCCTTACGTTGAGCCGTTTTACCGGTTCAAACATCGGGACATCGTCACCGCCAAGCAAAATAATAAAGAATCCGAAATGGTTTCCAAATATGAGTCGATACAAAGCAACAACTCAAGATAATAAGTGCCCATTCTGCGAAATTGCAGCAGGTAAGCTTAGAACTCCTGGAATATTCTGGGAGGACGATGAGTTTATGGCATTCCTCGCTATCGACCCAAATACCGAGGGTTTTTCATGTGTAATACCAAAAGAACATTTTGGTAGTGATGTTTTAAAAATGCAAGACGATATTCTACAAAGGTTTATACTTGCCTCTAAAAAAGTGGCAAAGATTCTTGAAAATTATTTTGAAGATGTGGGCCGAGTTGGCCTCATAATGGAAGGAACGGGTATTGATCATGCTCATATCAAATTAGTTCCGCTTCATGGAACGGAAAATCTCAAACGCGGTGAATGGCAACAATTTCTCTCGGGAAAAGAGTTCTGGTTTGATAAGTATGAGGGATGGATTTCTTCTGGCGGCGGCCCGAAAGCCGACCTAGAAAAACTCAAAAAGTTAGCATCGGAATTAAAAAAATTATCTTAATCCTATTGATCCGGCTTTTTAATTAAACTACTGGAAATTCAAGTCCAAAAATGATAGAATTGAATATCTTTTGGTGAGGTGGCCGAGTGGTTTAAGGCGGCGGTCTTGAAAACCGTTGTACGGGAAACCGTACCGTGAGTTCGAATCTCACCCTCACCGCATGGATACCATTGACCTGAGACAGGATAATAAAGACCCCCGGCCTCAAACTGAAGCCAAAGTTTTAAAATCAAAAAAAGAAAAGACTCATGAAATATCATGGCCGGCGCTTTCTTTTTATCATAACCCCAAAAAGAACTATATTGTTCTGGCCGTAATAGCTTTAATTGCCGGCTCGGCAGGTATGCTTTTTTTGGCCGATGATCCACTGGCCGCTATCTTCCTGGTCTTGTCATCATTTGTGCTCATACTTTATTCGAATAGAAAGCCGGTGACCAGAACAATAACCATAGACAGCCAGGGAATCCTTATAGGAGAAAGCGGATTTCCGTACAAAGATTTAAAATCATTCTGGATAGATTACAGGCCGGGAGAAGACAAAGAATTAAGCCTTGAGTCCAAGAAGTGGTACATACCATATATCAAGATCGTGCTTGGCAATCAGAATCCGATCAAAGTACGAGCCAAGTTGATAGATTTTCTGCCGGAGAAAGAGCATGAAAGATCATTGGCGGATATATTAAGCAAAAAAATCGGATTATAAGATAAGCCCTCGTCGTTCAATGGATAGGACGCAGGATTGCGGTTCCTGCAATGTGGGTTCGATTCCTACCGAGGGCACATTTCATCAAAAACGATCTCGAACGAGATCGTTTTTGATCGAGGCAGGGCAGCCTCTGTCTATAACTTTTACCCCGATATGGTATAATAAGGGCGTTTAATTATGGACCTCTCACTACCCATTGAAAAATTAAGGAATGTCGGTTCAAGGAACCTTCCCCGGCTGAATAAGCTCGGGATTAAGACGGTTAAAGATCTTCTTTGGCATTTGCCCGTAAAATACGAAGACTACAGCCAGACTGTTCCCATATCTGACCTCGAACCCGGCGAGAAAGCAAACATTCAGGGGGAAATAGTAAAGATAGACACCCGCAGAATATTCCCCCGCAGATTATTTATTACCAATGCTATAGTCAAAGATGACACCGGGGCCGTAAAAGCCGTCTGGTTCAATCAGCCTTTTATCTCCAACAACTTAGCCGAAGGCACCCTGGTAAGTCTGGCGGGCAAAGTTAATCTGGATAAGCACGGATTATATCTCTCCAGTCCGACCTATGAAAAGATTGCAACTGCATTCACGCCGGCATCAAGCCTGACCCATACCGGTCGTCTTGTTCCCGTGTATCCCGAAACAGAGGGCGTAACCTCTAAATATTTGCGTTTTTTGATAAACCCGATAATTAAGAATCTAAAGATAGATGATCCCCTGCCGTCCCGGATCACCGAAAAACACGGATTGCCAAATCTCGAAAAAGCGATCAAAGAAATCCATTTTCCCAAAGATTTAAAGGAAGCGGAACTAGCTAAAGAGAGACTGGCTTTCGACGACCTTCTGCTTTTTCAGATAAAAGCTCTCCTTGAAAGAAGGAAATTAAATCAGCTTAAATCAATGCCAGTCGGATTCGATAAAGAACTTATCCAAGAATTTATTTCTAAATTACCTTTTGAGCTTACTACCGACCAAAAAGTTGCCGCCTGGGAAATTTTCAAGGATCTTGAGAAAAGCTATCCGATGAACCGGCTGATGGAGGGAGATGTTGGGAGCGGTAAAACCGTCGTGGCCCTGCTTGCTGCCTACCAGATCGCTAAAGCGAACTATCAGTCCGTATTTATGGCGCCGACTGAAGTTTTGGCTCAGCAGCACTTCAATACAATAACCGGCTTAACGGCAGATCCGGAAGTAAAAATAGGGCTCCTGACCGGGTCTTTATCAAAACTGAACGGCAGAGATATAAAAAGGGATGAACTTAAGAGAGAGATAAAGAAAGGCGCCGTGCATATTATTATCGGCACCCATGCCGTCATCCAGAAAGATGTCGGCTTCAATGAGCTGGCTCTTGTAATCATAGATGAGCAGCATAGATTCGGAACCCGCCAAAGGGCAAAGTTGGTCAAAAATACCCAGCTCATACCGCACCTCTTAAGCATGACGGCTACCCCCATCCCCCGTACGCTGGCCCTTACCATCTATGGCGACCTTGATATTTCTATAATTAAAGAAAAGCCGAAGAACAGGCAGAAAATCATTACTCGCATAATCGGGCCCAAAGAGAGATCGAAGGCTTACCAGTTCATCCGGGAAGAGGTCAAAAAAGGAAGACAGGTTTTTGTCGTCTGTCCCCGTATTGAACCGAGCGATCCCAAGAAAGAGATAAAGACTGGCAATCCCCAATCTAAAATGAATATTCTCTGGCAAGAAGTTAAAGCCGTCGAAGAAGAATATAAAAAGTTATCCCAGAGCATATTCCCGGACCTCAAGGTTGCTATGCTCCATGGCAAGCTAAAGCCGAAAGAGAAGAATGAGGTAATGGATAATTTTCAAAATGGATTTTATGATATTCTGGTTTCAACATCAGTAATCGAAGTGGGGGTTGATGTGCCCAATGCCGCGATAATGATGATCGAAAGCGCCGAGAGATTCGGCCTGGCCCAGCTTCATCAGTTCCGGGGAAGAGTCGGGCGGGCGGAACACCAGTCTTACTGCCTGCTGTTTGCTTCGAGCGAGGATAAATACACCAACGCCCGCCTTAAAGCTCTTGTTGAGATGGATGACGGGTTTAAACTCGCCGAAAAAGATATGGCGATCCGGGGACCGGGAGAATTCTTCGGAGTAAAGCAGTCGGGAATGCCGGATCTGGCCATGGCTTCATTAACCAATGTAGAACTTATTAAAAAAGCCCGGGCCGAAGCCAGGCTGCTTCTGAAGGAAGATCCCTCGCTCAAAAATTATCCCCTTCTCCACGAGAAGCTTGAAAGCTTCCAGAAGATGATCCACTTTGAATAGAATCAAAGGTTTCTCCGGTTCTTTGGAGTGACCCAAAAACCCATATATTTACCGAACATGAAGCGAGTCTGGGCGTCCAATGCCGGCAGAGCTCCGAAAACAATAAAATTAATCGGAAATAAGACCCATTGCACGACCATCAATACCCAGCTGAATTTTCCGTAGGCTGGCGGCTTTGGAGGAAGAAGAACAATCGAGATTATGGCCGAAGTGATCAATCCCAGCATCGCCAGATACATTATGAAACTGGTTATCCGGGGGAGGTTATAAGACAAAATAGTGGCATTAAATTCCTGTCCCCCGATCCATAAGGGCAGCCAGCCCAGAAGAAAAATTAAAAGCGCGTTAGTGGCGCTGGAATGGCTTTTTTCGGTCATTTGAAAAGTAAAATATGCTTTATCTTTTAAAGATATTTTTTTATTTTTTAAAAATCCGAACATAAAATAAGGATTATTCTCTACCCCGTACAGCCATCTTCTTATTTGCCTGTATTGGTTCTTGAAAGTCTGCCAAAGAGTCGGCCCGACATTCGCATCCATATATATAGGAAAATACATGGGGACGGTCCGCCAATCGCCGTCAAAGTTCAATAAACACTGCCAGAAGATCCTCGAATCCTCGCTGACCACATTAGTCTGCCAAAATCCGACTTCGACCAAGGGCTTGAAACCGATGGACTGGGAAGAGAATGTCACCAGCTGTTCATGGCGGGATTGCTGGATCATCTGCCAAAATGTCGTTGAGAAGGCAAAAATTCTGGCAAAGGCCGGCGCTTCCCAAATATTATTTGTAAACAACGGGATAGGCTGGAAGGATGACCTTAGCGGTTTCTCGGCTGTAAGATAATAATAAGTAAGACAAGCAAAAAAGTTCGGGTGCACAACGGTATCGATATCAAAGACTGAAACAATTATATTCTCGTAAGGTATGCCAAGCGGGTCGATTATTTCTCCCTTTATCTTTCTGATCGCCCAGGTTTCATTTGCCCCCTTGCCCCTTAGCTCACCTGGCAGGTCGGCCGGGTGTTCCGTAGATAAGAATTTAAAAAAAACATTGCCGAATTCAGCTTCAATTTGCTTGGCAACTTCACGCGCTGATTCACCTCCCCTTTCTTCATGAGTCAGAACGATCAAAAATTTATCGCGGGGATAATTTGCTTCCTTAATGCTGGCAATTCCTCCCCTAACCACTTCCAGAGGCTCAGTAGACATCGGAAGGACTATCAAATGGAAGATATCCTTCCATTGAAGAGGATCGAGCTTTTCCATCCAATTCACTTTTAAATTCTTATTCATTCTTTCAAAAGCTGAACGCATCAGGAAAGAAAGGTAGACCGTCTTAATTAGCCAGTAGACATCAAAGGCAATTATAAAAACAGCGGCAAAAATCGGGAAATAAAAAGAAACATAAACCACCAGCAGCAGAGTTCCCCAGGCTAAGATCCCGGGCAGAGCTTCAAGCCATCGATATACGATCCGGTCTTTTCTGTCGCTTATTTCGCTGGCCCGGCCTATATGAGTGTAAGGATACATACAAGTTATATAGAAGCACAAATTCCATGATAAAACAATAAAAAACCCAGTTAGGCTGGGTTTTTTTCAAAAGCAATTCCTATGACCTCATCAATACTGGAAACAAGATGGAATTTCATTTTATTTTTAATGTCTTCAGGCACTTCCAGGAGATTCCGTTCATTGGTCTGCGGTAATATCACCTCATTTATTCCGGCATTCCTGGCGGCAATTATTTTTTCTTTAATCCCTCCTACGGGCAGGACTCCGCCTTCAAGATTGATCTCGCCGGTCATGGCCACGAGAGGCCTGACCTTCAAACCCCTGAATAATGAGTATATGGCACAAAAAGCGGTAATGCCGGCGGAAGGCCCGTCTTTCGGAATGGCCCCTTCCGGTATATGCAAATGGATAAGATGCGACTGGAGTTTCTTCCTGAATTCTTCCTGGTCAACGAATTTAGCCAGATTAGTAAGAGCGGCCCGGTTAGCTTCCTGCATGACTTTTTGCTGCAGTCCGGTTTGTAATAGATTATCAGCTTCACGGATCCTGGGAAAAAATCTGCTTTCTACCCGCAAGATCTCGCCGCCATGAGGCGTCCAGGCGAGTCCGATCGTGATCCCGATGCCAGTCGGCCTGGCTTCCTGCAAAACATACTTAGGCGGTCCCAGCAAAAGCTCAACGGAGTCAGGAGTAATATCGAATTCCTTGGTCTCCTTTTCCAGATAGATGCCTGCCAGCTTCCTGCATATCTCTTTCATTCTGCGATTTAAATTCCTAACCCCGGCTTCTCTTGTATATCCGTTTATCAATTTTAGAATGGCATCGTCTGACCAGGAAACCTTCATATTATTTTCCAGCCCCGTTTCATTCAAATTTTTCGATATCAGGAATTCTTTGGCTATCTTTATCTTTTCCCACTCCGTATAGCCGGGAAATCTTATGATATCCATTCTGTCCCTCAGAGCCACAGGAATATATTGCTCGACATTAGCCGTGCATATGAATAGAATCTGGGAGAGATCAAAACCGGTGCCGGCATAGAGGTCCACAAAAGAATGATTCTGTTCCGGATCCAGAACTTCCAACAATGCCGAACCAGGATCGCCCTGAGAAGATTTTTCCATTTTATCTATCTCATCGATCATAAAGACAAGATTCTTAGTGCCGCACTGTTTCAAAAGCCTGAGTACCCGGCCAGGAGTCGATCCCACATAGGTTACTCTATGGCCCCTTATCTCGGCCTCATCACGCAATCCTCCGACAGACATCCTTACGAATTTTTTATCCAGAGCTTTAGCGATAGAGGCACCCAGCGAAGTTTTGCCCACTCCGGGGGGTCCGACAAAACAAAGGATGTCCGCTCTTCCCTGGGGGTTCAAGATCTTGGGCGCAACATAATCACAAATATTGTCCTTAACAAAATTCAGGCAAGCATGGTCCTGGTCCAATATTTCCGCGACTTTAGCAATGCTGATTTTCGGACTGGTTTCGGAAGCCCAAGGAAGAGCCAGAAGAAAAGTGAGATGCCCGAGGAATTTTGAATACTCTTCCCCGCCGGAATGATGGGATTTTAATTTATCAAAATCGTCTACGATTGTTTTCTGAGCTTCTTCGTTAAGACTCACTTTTATTTCCAGGAATCTTTTAAAATACTTCATAAGCTCAGGGAAGGGTTCCAGTTCCTGGCCGAGCCTTGCCACAGGATCGCCATCTTCTTTGTCCGGCTTCGGGCTCCTCTCGGCTAGATCGCGAAAACGCTTTGAGCAAAGATCCATTCTCCGCTCCAGATCACTTTCTAAGAAAATCAATATCCACTCCAGACCCAGACCCGGAATCAGACTTATAGCTTTCCAGATCATGTCGTTTAACTCTTTATAGGTCAGGGTCGAGCCATTGAGCTGGCGCGCTATATCCCAGATCATCCTGCTGTTTTTGCTCTGATCGTATTTATTAATGAACATATTCAGACTGGCTCTGAGCTCGCGGACATAGTCCTTGGGTACAGGCAGATCAATGTCATCGTCTAACTTTTTTACTTCTACAAATTCATATTGCTTCCCTAAGTTCTTGGGATCCCCTACGATCATCCCCAGCCACAAGCCTTCCATTATAATCTGCGATTTGCTGCCTGCGGATACCTTGCAATAAACTCCGAATTCGGAGCACCTTTTGAAAGAGTCCCCTTTTTGGATCCCGAAGCAGGCAAAAGCAAAGCTCGCCCGGCGTTGTCTTGTATTATTTCTGACGTCAGTTATAAAAGCCCGGCTCGGAGGCGAATTACTAAGATCGATATGAACTCCAGTTCCCGGGAAAACACATTTATTTTCGCTAAGGTTGACTATGGGCAGAGTAAGGATCAAGACTTTATCATCCATGGTTTTTTTAAGGAACCTGATGATAAAATTATAAGATTTTGTATCAATAAGACCAGATTGACAATATTTTAAAAGAAATTTAAAAGCAGCGGGATCCGCTGCTTGGTTTGATTAAGAAAATCTTTCAGCCAGTTTCTGATCTATTACATAGAGACAGATCTCTTTTGCTCCCTGCTCCGTGTAGCCAAATTTATTTACGAGATTCTCGATCATGTGGGTAACATGCTCTTTTATCCTGGTATCGAAAGTTGCGAATTCTTTGGTCCCGGAGCATCTAACCGCCTCCCTGAAGCCATCGCTTTTAATGAACGGGTCAAGAGCTTTTTCTTTGAGGTTCTTCGTATAATCAAGGAAAAGATCCTGATATAACGGGGTTTCAGTAATTTTCCTGTCCCGCTCCTGGGCGACAAGGGTCACATACTTCCTTTGGATATCGCGGGCAAAGTTCAGCGCATACTGATCATTCATTTCTTTTCCGACAAAATAAGCTCCTATTGTCCTTAAAAAGTCGGCTGTAACATGTATCTCCTGGCCGGTCCAATCGCACTTGACCTTGTTCCCAAGATCATAACTGACGGCCCAGATATAATTCAAGATGTCTCTGGAAATTTGCTCTTCGTTGTAGAAATAAAGAGATTCCTTAACTTCATTCAGAACCACATAATTATACCAGCCGGTGAGAGATCCTATGAAGTTCTTGGGTATATACGCATTTCTCTGCTCTCTACTGATCCTATGCTTAAAGAAATCACAGACGTTACTCATATTTATTAAGCCTGGTTTTCCGCCGTAATAGCTGAAGAATTCGCTAAAGAGCCTTATTGAATCCCGGCCGGAGAAACCTTTTTCTCCCTCCTTCTCCCCTTCCGCGATCAGTTTCCGCCTGATGGAAGCAGTTAGCTTTTTCCTGTCTTCTTCAGACAGCCATGGCGGGATAACTCCGCCGTATATCTCCATTCTCAGGAGAAGCCCCGATTCATCGCAATATTTCTTATATTTTCCCATGTCAGGTATCCACTCGCCGAGAGGAGCACAGTCAGTCTTCATCCTGGAAGAGATTATTACTCTGGCAAAATTCTGCAGAATTCTGGGAAGGAAATGCGAGTCAACCTTATCCCCGAAGATACTCCGATAAATTTTAACTTCGGTCGGCACATCCAATGCATAAGCGATCTTATTGTATTGGATCCTGCCCTGAAATGATTTAGCCCCTTCTTCTTCAACTATCTTTTTGTCTTCCGGATTCATCAGGGCAAGGAAAAGCGAGCTTATCCTTTCCTCGACCGTACCGTTAATCTTATGAACGCCTTCCGAAATAATGTTATGAAGCTCCATTAGTCTTTCCTTGTTATGGGATTTTATGTCCATGAGGACATAGACGCCGTTATTAGTTTTGGCATGGAGAGAAAAGGCATACTTTACGATATTAGCGCCAAAGATCTTATCCAAACTTTCTTGTATCTGCTTATCGCTCAAACTGATCTCCTCCGGCTGTTTGTCGCCGGGATTATAAACGCTTATGCCCTCGCCCAGTCGGCGGTCGAATTTGTAATGGCGCGCTTTCACCATTTCCAGAACCTTATCGATCGAACCCAGCTTATCGAACAAGGCCCAGAAGAGTGATTCGCAGATCGTACAGGCCTCTCCCTCAAACAGCCATTCATATTCTTTCTCGTGCGAAAGCTTATGTTTGTATTCTGACATTCCTTCTGAAAGCAATTTATCCAGAAAATCAGCGCGGTATTCCTTGGGTATCAGCGATATCGGGTGGTCATGGCTTGGACAAGAGAACTTAGTTTTGATCCCGTCCACTTCTATATCCCAGAAGATCTCGAAGCTTTGCCCTTCTTCGGTATCAGTGTACTTTTCGAATGCCCACAGAAGATTATTCAAGAAAGTGCTCTTTCCGCATCCCGGAGGACCCTCATAGACGTATATGCGATTCTGCTGAGATCCTTGTCTTAACGACTCGGCCTGCCTGACAAATCTGTTGGCAAAAAGCCTATCCGCAAAAAAAGGATTATCCGACCCGAAGATTTTAGAGCAATTGTATTTAATGAAACCGATGCTCTCGGGATCATCCGGATATTCATCTTCCCCCTTCACCGCATATTTTTTGATCATGTCATGGAATTGCTGAAAAACATTCCGCAAAATCCTTTCCGGTTCTCTTCCGGCTAATTCAAGGAATTCTTCAAAACTTAAGACCTTTACTTTCTCATCTTTTAAATTTTCGGATAAAGTTTCCAGGGCTCTTCTTGCCTTATCCATTTTGCTCCTCCTCACCCCCGGAGATGACAGTCCTGTCGATATCCTGGTCTATACAAGTGTAAAGTACGCGGATTTTCTTGTATTCCGGAGCATATTCCGGATCAGATATTAATTCCGACTCTTCCTGGTCCATTTTAAACTCTGTCGTTTCAAGCTTTACCATATCCCCTCCCATAAGATAGGACAGGCCCATTAACACAGCGGGAATATATTTTGTCACCAGAGTCCTGCCTTCAAAAACATGATCCAGATACAGCTCCTCCTCTTCGGCTTTGTCCCCATCTATTACTATATGCGGCGGATGGTATAAGCTGTCGTTGAGCATTTTGCGGTATTCTTTTCCGCTCCTTGATTTAATATAAACCTCTACTGTCTGCCTTTCGGGATTAAGACGCCGTCCGGCAATGAAAAGTTTATTTTTATCCACAAAATCCTGAAAATCATCATCTGAGAGGAAGTTCGCCAGCATGAAGTCGTCAAAGTTCCTTCTGGCCTCGAACAAAGCCTTTTTGCCCGCCTCAGGATCTGCCTGCTGAGTAAATGACCTCCTTGCCTCAATATCCTTCAATAGCTGGTATCCGTATGTAAGTTTCCCTTTATTGGCCAACTCCTCAATAAACTCGAACAGATTCTTATATGTGATGTAGGGATTGAATCCCACTCTTGGATACACCACTACTCCTGAATTGACTTTGGCGAAATCGACTTCGTGGGAGATCATCCCCGGATCTGCCGTAAATAACCTTTCGTGCCACAGACTAGCCCACCCTTCATTGCTGCGTTTTGTTCTCATCTGCGCCTGGAAGTAAAGACTCGTCCTCCGCACGGGCCCAAGCACATCTTTCATCCATTTATTCTCTTCTTTATTCATGAACTCCGAACGCTCCATGATGTATTCCAGAATATCCTTTGGCTTTGCCCGCTTCTTGTTCTTACGTTTTTTAAAAACACTGTTGAATTCAGGGAATTTGCTCCTGAAGCTCTGGTCCTCGAGGAAAGCTGACTCCCCGAGCTTCTGGCCAAACTGCCTTTGGCACACATTAAGACGCTCCAGCTCATCGTAATAGAATTTCAATTCTACGACTCCGCTATCAAAGCACTGCTTGAGAAATTCCCCGAAATAAAAATCTATTTTTTCAGAAAATCCGCCCAAGATACCCCGTATCTTAGACCTGTCATCCTCTTCGAGCTCCTGATAATAACCGACAAGATTATCTAAGGCACGGGCAAACTCAATTACATAATCAACCCATCTTTTTTTGTCTCCCATCTCATCCCTGATCCTGTCTATCAGACGTCTGTCAGCCAAAGCTTCACCGCAAAAATCCTCCTGCCATGTATTTCTGAAGAAAGTATTATTCTGGAAAAAATCTATATGTCCCAGAACATGATAGAAGATCATTGTATTAAGCCAGTCAGGATTATTATCGTTATAGAACGATATCGGAGGCCTGGTATTTATAACAGTCTCAAAAGGGTTATGCGGATCAATATCGTAGATCCATTTATTCCGAACAACCTCTATGTCATCTATCCAGTAGTCATAGAGTGTCGGGATCATGCTTTTTGAGTTAAGTTCGATCAAATTCCTATTACTTACAATATATTCCAGACTCTCCCCCGCGATATTCAAACCCGCCAATTTTGCCCTTGCCTTGCATTCTTCCATTATTTTCTTTGCATTCTGGCTTATAAGTTCCATATTCTTCCTATTTTTAATGTCCTTTTACTAATCTATAAAATCCTGAAGAAAACACAACAGCAAATAAAAAACGGACGAATTGTCGTCCGTTACTTTTAGTCCTTGGAAAGCAGTACCCTAACTGCTTCTTCGTTCTCTTCATCTGTTACATTGTCCTCAGACATGGAATGCATGCGGAACAAGTCCTTTCTCTCCAAAAAATTACCTTCTTCTATGTACTTTTCAAATATTGTATTCCTATCTGCTGTCCTCTTTATTACGCAGACGCCCATACGGTTAACATAGCCCAGGATTTTTTCGATCTCCGGGGTAGCTTTTTCTCCCCTATCGGTATCGTCCCCGTCCGTCCCTTGAAAGACATAGATATTATAACTTCTGGCAAGTCCCTCACTCTCAACTATCTCATTTATTTTTCTATAAGCCGAAGGAATGAATGTCCCGCCGCTGGAAGTAGCGTTAAAATAGAATTTAGCCCCAACCTCCTTAGCCGCTGTATCCTGAAGGATAAAACGCGGGATGACCATTTTTTCATATTGATACAGTATGCAGGCATAAAGCATGAGATGCTGTGCCAGAATGGCTTTAGTGCGGTTGCCCAACATGGAACCGGAATAGTCTCTGACAAAGAATATGACCGATGGGGATTTCCAGATCTTTTCCCTGGAAAGGATGCGGTAAATCTTATCAAGCGGTCCGACAATAAGTTTTGAGGTATCCATATTCCGGATATCCAGATTGCCGAGTATTAAATTGGTTTTTACTATTCTTCTTAAAGTTGCTTTCTTGTCCAAAAGCTGTCCTGAAGCCCTATGCCTGTCAGTCAGATCATAAACATACTCGTTAGTCGGTACTTTTTTGCTCTTATCCCTTAAGTTCGGCAGTTGAAGCTTTTCCGAAAGCTCCTGGCCCATCTTATAAGCTTCGCCTTCCAGACCATGCTCGCCCTCGCCTTCACCGGCTTGGGAATCTTCATCATCGCCCTCGCCTTGATTCTCAGACAGAGGTATTTCTCCGATCACTTCTCCTACTTCGCCTTCACCGTGACCGGGAAGGCTTTGGCCATGCTCTCCATCGGGCTCAAACTCGCCGTGAATTAATTTTTCTTCTTCTACATAAGGAACCGTAATAACTTTATTGGGGCCGGCCAGAATTCTTCTGAACTTTATTTTCTTGTCAAATCCATCTTCCTGGCGCTCCTCATCCCTTTTTAAAAGTTCATCGAAAGATTCAGGCATAGTCCCTCGCCCCTAGCTTTCGTCATCTTTTTCACAGAAGTATTCAATGGTTTTCTGGGCGCAGGTCAGACAATATCCGAGTTTATTCAGCATCGTATCAACCATCCTGTTATAGACTTTCAAGTTCTCCTCATTGGTCCTGTTGGCCAAAGCGCCGACCAAACTGCCAGCTCCGGCAACATCCGATTCTAATCTGACGTCGGTAACGGCTTTGACCAGTTCCTGATTGTCCATAAAATCGTAGTTGGGATCCGTGGCCACCTTCTGCCCGTAGATCTTACGGATAGTATTGCGGAACGCTTCCTGCCTTTCATTGCTGGAAAGGCCGAGTCTTTTTTCGACGCTGTTTATATAGTTAGGATCGATCTTGATGGATTTTAGCTCCTTGGCCTGCAGATCCATATATTTCCATATTTTATCCGGTCCTAAGTCCCCCGCATCCATTCCGATAATCATATTGATATAGGTCATGACATCTTTCCGAATCGCCTGGGGATCGTCCCGATAGGCATTGAAGATAGCGGTCTTTACCTGCTCGCGGTAGAGCCTTCTGGCGATCTTGAGATCTTTCATGTATTTTTCGCGATCGGCTGCTTCCGGCACATAGTCCAGGATTATCCGTTCAAATGCCCCAAAAACATCTTTGGCAAACATGCATTTGCCTTCATTAGTTCCGGCCATTGCTTCCAGGATCTGCAGGACCTTTCCCTGGCTGCGGTGCCCCAACCCTTTATGTCCCCATCTTCGGGTAACATCCGGATTGGCGTTAGCCGCCTCTTTGACCTCAGCTAAAGTCTTCACGCCTTTTTCGCCCGCCGTTTCTCCGGCCTCAAGTTTCATCATCTCAATCGGCGTAAGTTTCTCCGAATGAGGAAGCCTAGTCAGAACAACGCCGACCGAAACGGCAAAATTCAGATTAGGATCCTTATGCATCTCTTCGCCCAGAACGGTGGTTCTTTTTTTACTGCCAAGAGAATAGCCGGTCAAATCTTTTTGAAGGATATAATCCGTATTGTGGCTTACATAGCAAATACGGCATCTGTCTTTTACCGGCCCTTCTTCCCCTGCCGAGACGAACTCGTTATAAGCATCGTTGTTGCTTGTAGCAAGAATTACCGTATCAATAGGCCAGATATAGCCATCCAGCTCTATATTCCTATTCTCAATGACTTGAAGATAGATTTGGACAAGGTCTTTCTTATTTCTGAAAAGTTCGTCAGAAAAATGTATGCCTGATCCGGCTACTCTGGCTAAAGCGCCGCGGCGCAAATCGAATTTATTCGGATCGCCAGGACGCAATAACAAGATATTCTGAAGGGATTCTTCTCCCAAGAGATCAACGGCTGAAGAAGTTATCTTATCCCTTGCTGAATACTTCCCCGTAACCGTACCCATACTTTCACTCATGGGAATGGGTATGATCTGGACATATTCGAGCACTTTTTCTAAATCTCCGCCGAAGCGAGCTTCCAGTTCATGCCATAAATACTCAGTGGATGCTCCCAGAGGCCGCCAGTTAAGATACAATTCCTCAATAGCGCTATCGGGGAAGCCGAGCCTGGCAAGCGCTTCCTTGCTGGCATTAACATTTTCAAAAAGATTCATAGCCAGCATCATCGGATCTTCAAATGTCAAAGATTGCATCTCGGAGACTTTGGAGTCATACCCGAGAACCTCATCTAAGCCTACGAATTTAAAAGTATATCTCCGATTCTCCGGTCTGGTTAAGAACTGCCTGTATTTCTCGCAGATATAGTCTATGGTGAAAGTTTTACCGTTACCCGGTTCTCCCACCATCACTAAAGCCATCTTTTTAGCCGACCCGCCTTCAGCGGCATCTTTGATGAAATGGACAAGCTCATTCAGTTCTTCATACCATCCAATAATGTGATAGGGCCCTTGGCGGAAAAATTGGAAATCATATACCGTCTTTCCGGCGTGAACCTTTCTTTCCACTTTCTTCTCAAGGATCATCCGGGAAATTTTTTGGGCGGCAGTCTCGAATTTTCTCCGACCCTGAAGAACCTCATTGATATGGAAATTCAGGCTCTCATTCCCAGGAACCATTTTAGCCATTTTAGTTGTTAAAGATTGCTGAGCTTATGCTAACAAATTGAAATAGATATTCAAGAAAGAACCTCAGGACAGGATTAGGCCGTAAAGACAATCTTCTATATCCGTTTTGCCCTGTTTTATGGATATATCGGCCTGAGCCAGCGAATTAAAATAACGCCTGATTTCATCCTGGGCATATTTATTGCTGCCGACCATTTTTCTTACCACAAAGGGGTGGAGCTTAGCTTTTTTAGCGATTTCCTGGCCGGATAACCCTCGCTGAGACAAATCTTTGACGACAAGCGCGTTTCTAAGCTGATAAGTTATCATCGTCAGAATATAATAAGGATCGCGGCCGGTTTGGAGTTCCTGGTACAAGAGCTCCAGAGCCCGGGCTTTATTTTTGGCGGCAATAGCATCAATCAGGTCAAAAATACTAAGTTCGGCTTTTTTACTCACGAGTTTATCTATATCAATGCCGGCTATCTCCCCCTTCAGCCTGTAATTGCTCAATTTATTTATCTCTGCGATCAGCCTGTCCGTATCTGAGCCGGCCAGCTGGATAAGTTTTCTGGCCAGTACCGAAGATATTAAACAATTACGGAGAGAAAATTCTTTCTTTACCCATGCTTCAAGTTTAGAGCCGTCCAGTTTTTCAAAATTTCTGACCAGATTTTGCTTGTCGGTCAGAACACTGAACAATTTACCGTCCTTAGCCTTTAGATCTTTTTCAGCCGAAGGTTCACCGAACAGCAGCACCGTCAGCTTGTCATCTTTCAATCCGTAGTCTTTGATGAGCTTCATTATGCGGCCGGGGTTATCCTTCTCAAAAGAATTCTTCAAAGCAATAAGCTTAACTTCCCGGAAGAATGAGGCCGTTTTAATGGCATCGTCCAGGGTATCGGTTCCGGCCGCCGCCAGATCGAAATTATAAAAATCGATACCGTTCGGGTATTTTTTCTTGTATTTATCTTTTACTGAATTAACTTCCTGCCTGATCCGGAAGCTATCGGGACCATACAAAAAAATGATCATTTTGTTGTAATTATCGGGCTACTATCTCTACCCACATTTTGCCGGGCAAAAATTTGATCTCTTTGCCCTGAGTATCATAAAAATAAATTTTGCTGTCTATCTTTGAGGGGTCCTTTTTCCAGCGGCCGTTCGTAACCACCCCGCCCTGGTATATCCGGGCCGGGCCTTCACCCTGAACATTGACCCTGATATACTGCTCCCTGATAAAGCTGCTCGTCGTTTCCATAATTACCACGACCGGCACTGAAACTTGTTCCTGATTATTCTTGTCTAATTCCGGCCGGCCGTTCCGAGCCCGCTTATAAGTACCGGAAGCAGAGTCATATGTCCAAACCACGTCAAAAGGTTCGTTATATCCGACATTGACCGAACTCGCCAGATTGGTCAGGCTTCTCTGGTCGGTTTTATCCGTCCTCGGGTAGCCTTCAAATTCATTTTCGAGATTATAACCGAGGTCCCGGGATCCTTTCCTTAGCAATTCCAAGGTAGTAAAGCCGTTGTGGGGCGCCGGAACTCCGCGCTTACGGTAAAAGATCTTGCCTTCATATTTTAAGGCGTCAATATTATCGATAATTTTATTGTTCAGTTTCTGTAAGGCGTCATGCTCCCCTCCCCAATGAGCATAGATAGCCTTTAAGCCGGCGGCTAATGGAATGAAATCGTCCCTTGATGACCTTACCGAACCAATCTCTTTAGGCTCGGCGCATTGGTATACAGCCATCATCCTGGTGATTCCATTAGGCGCTACTGGCATTTCAAAAACCATATCTGCCTGGCTTATGCCGGAAAGGGGTCTGGCCTCCCGATCCCCCGCCAGCATTACCGCAATCGGGCGATTGCCGGCGCCTTCGCAAGCTATTCCGGCAATGGAGCTTACTACTCCTTCTTTGGGCTGGCCTTCGTTATTCTTGCTTATTACTATTTCTTTATTCCACCAAAAAACAAAAAATATCCCGGATACAATGGCTAACCCGCCCAGTATATACAAAATCCGGTTTAAATTATATTCCTGTATTGAAAATTTGGCGGTTAATTTTTTGAATAGTTTGAGTAAGGTCATTTTAATATTTGATGTTTCGGGCAAAAATGAGCGGATCTTCCGCCTATCTTTATCCGCTTGATTATTCCCCCGTCTTTTTTACCGCATTTTTTGCCGGTTTGATGGTAGGCCTGATGAGTATTCTGGAAATCACCCTTTTTACCGGAGGGCAGACGGTAATCATCCGTACTTGAGCCTCGCAGCTTTATGGCTTTCTCTAAAACCTCTTTTGCTGATTTGAATAATCTTACCAGATCTTTTTCGCTAAAGTTCTCAACTCTGGCCAGAGGATGCAGCCCTGCTTTCCATAGTATCTCATCGCTATATATATTGCCTATTCCGGCAATAAAGAAAGGGTCCATCAAAACTTGCTTCACTCTTCCCTTTTTCTTCTTAAACAGATCTTTGAACTGCCCCGGACTCATCTCCAGCGGTTCGGGCCCTAAATCCCGGACCTCCTTAAGAGTGGCGATATCACGGTCTTTTACAAGCAGTATCTTACCGAATCTTCTTAAATCCGCCAAAGCAAGCTGATAACGATTGCTTAATTCAAAAACCGCCCTGATATATTTATTCCGAGGATCGTCTCTCAGGGGACCTTTTGCGGCCGCAACCCAGGCACCATCTTTTAGTTCCCATTTGCCGTAAAGCAGATGGCCCGATATCTTTTGGTGAATAAAAACAGACTTATCTCCCTCAATATCGATAACAATGAATTTAGCCCGGCGGTAGACCTTGGTTATTCTTTTATTCTTGACTTCTTTTCTAAAGGCCGAAACTCCCCCGGCTTGCCTGACAACCTTGTCCCGGTCAGCCCAAAAATCTCTGATCTTCAGACCGGTCAGTTTTGGCTTCAGATAACGGACTGTTGTCTCTACTTCCGGTAACTCCGGCATAAATAACTTTAATTAAAATTTTAAATATTCCATATCCCTCCAGTTATCCCCGTATTTCACATCAATGATCAGGGGAACAGACAGCTGGTATCCGTTTTCCATAATATCCTTTATCTTACGGCTTATGTCTTTTTCCCCGCCTTCTTTGATTTCAAACAAAAGTTCGTCATGAACTTGGAGAAGCATCCTGACTTCGTCACTATCATATTCTTTTTTAATCATATCCGAAATTTTGATCATTGCCAGCTTGATTATATCCGCGGCCGTACCCTGGATCGGCATATTGATAGCCATCCTTTCAGCTTGGGCAACAAGTTGGGGCATACCCGAATATATTTCAGGCAGTTTTCTTTTCCGGCCGAAGATCGTTTCAACAAAACCTTTCTCTCTGGCTTTTGCTTTCATTTGATCCATATACCTGGCTAAGCCCCGGAACTCTTCCATATATTTTCGTATGAATTCCTTGGCTTTTTCGCGCGAAACACCCGAGGCCCTCTGGAAACCGAGGATGCCCATGCCGTAGAGGACTCCGAAATTAAGGACTTTTGCCTGGCGTCTCATGCCGGGAGTTACTTTCTCCGGCGGAACATCAAAGATCTCGGCAGCCGTGCGGGTATGAATATCTTCTCCCCTTTTGAAAGCGGCGGTCATCTTTTCATCACCTGATATATGGGCCGCAATCCTTAACTCAAGCTGGGAGTAATCAAGAGAAACAAGTGAATATCCTTTTTCGGCGACAAATACTTTTCTGAATTCCTGGCCGATCTCCGTTCTGATCGGGATATTCTGGATATTCGGATCCTGGCTCGATAACCTTCCGGTCGCCGTTCCGGCCTGGTTGAATGTGGTATGGAGGCGGCTGGTTTCCTTGCTTACAAAATTCGGGAAAGGTTCGACATAGGTGGTTTTAAGCTTCTGCAGCTCTCTGTACTTTAAAATGCATTCGATGACAGGGTGCTCGCCGACAAGCTTTTCAAGCTCAGCCGCCGCCGTGGAAAGCGCTCCCTTGCCTGTTCTTTTGATCTTTCCCTTGAGCTGAAGCACTTCGAACAGGATATGCGACAGCTGCTGGGGAGAGTTTATATTAAAAGCTTCCCCGCAAAGCCCGTAGATATCTTTTTCCAGCTTTTCCAAATTCTTATTCAATACATCAGCCATTTTTCCCAAAGATCTGGTGTCAACTCTGACTCCGGCCAGCTCCATCTCAGCCAGGACGGATATCAGAGGCATCTCTATATCTTCAAAGACCCGGATCAGCTTAGCTGTTTTTAGGTTCTCCAGGAGACGATCTCTCGATTCATAAATAGCCAGCGGATAAAATTTGGGCTCTATATCGGGTCCGGCCGGATCAAAATTCTTTTCGAACTCATTGAAATATATTTTATTGAGATAATAATCTTTGAGATCGGCATTAAGGAGGTATGCCGCCAGTCTCGTATCAAAATATAATCCTTGCATCCGCGAAGCCTGCGTAAACAGGAGTTTGAATATTTCTTTAAGGTCATGGCTGGTCTTCCTGATCTTAGGATCGCTTATTATGTCTTCAAATTTAGACTCCAGAGCCTTATCGGCTTTTATCAGTCTTAGATCTATGCCTTTAGCGGTTTCGCCATCCGTGGTCAGATACAAAAAACCGTCGCTCATATAGAATACGAGGTCTTTTGAATTTTCTATTTCCCTGAAAGCTGTCTCTACTTCTTTTTTTCCGGCCAGCTCTAAATACTTCTTCCCCTTAGCGGCAGGCGCAAGCGGTTCAGGTTCAAGCAAGGCCGGCTGCCTGGAGATCTCTTTTATCTCATCCAGTCTCTTTATTAAGCTGTAAAAACCGAGATCCTGAAGGATCTTCCCGGCTTTTTCCCTGTCGAAATAGGCCAGCCAATTGGATTTTTCCAAATTAAAATCCAGATCAATATCCTTTATGATCGTGGCAAGCTTCTTCGAGAAGAAAGCCATTTCTTTATTCTCTTTGAGTCTTTCCGCTAGTTTTTCCGTAAGCGCGGTTTTCTTTTTGCTCTTAGCCGGTTTGGGTTTTTCCAGAGTTTCATACAGATTTTCCAGATTACCGAATTCCTGGATCAGGGCTGAAGCAGTTTTGTCTCCAATTCCGGGGACGCCCGGTATATTATCGGATGGATCGCCTTTTAATCCTTTAAAATCAACTAATTGCCCGGGCTCTAAACCATATCGTTTACGGACCTCTTTTTCATCATAGGTAATAGTATCGGTAACGCCTTTCCTGAGGGTGAATACGACTACTTTATCCTCGTCCACTAACTGGAGCGTATCCAGATCTCCGGTCATGATAATAACCTGGAGACCCTCATTCTTCTTCGCCTTCTCGGCCAAAGCTCCGATAACATCATCGGCTTCAAATCCGGGCTTTGTGTAAATAGGTATGCCGAAAGCAGCCAGTACATCCTGGACCAAAGGTAATTGGGCATGCAGCTCATCAGGGGCTTTTTGACGATGAATCTTATACTCCGCAAACTCCTCGTGGCGGAATGTCGGCCCGGCCAAATCGAAAGTGGCAATTATATAATCAGGCCTAAGATCTTTGATCATCTTTATAAGAACAGAAGTAAAGCCAAAAACAGCGTTAGTCAGAACGCCTTTAGGAGTCGCCATTGTCGGAGGCAAGGCGTGAAATGCCCTGTGGACCAAAGCGTGGCCGTCAATTAAAACTAGTTTTTTCATTGTATTGAAATTTTCCTTTCTTTCTCGGATATATGATCTATATGAACTTTTATATGCCGCTTAGGAAGTATTTTTTTGACCCTCTCGCTCCATTCCATAATAACTATATTTTGAGGATCATTTATGATCTCTTTAATTCCCAAGCCGATCAAGTCTTTTTCATTTTTTAATCTGTAGCAATCCAGATGGTATAGATGCTTGCCGGCTGGGAGCTTGTATTTTTTCATTAGAATGAATGTCGGACTTTTAACCTTACCCCTAGCCTTGAGAGCTCCGGCAAGACCTTTGGCAAAAACTGTTTTACCGGCGCCAAGCTCCCCTTCCAGGGCTATCACTGCCGCACCCTTTGGTTTAAATTTATTTAAATGTTTTTTAACGAGATCAGAAGCGATGTTTTGAGTTTCTTTCGGGCTTTTAGACCTGTAAATCATAGGCATATTATAATCTATTTTTGGCGTTTTTGCAAAAAAAATCCGCGTCTGCTGAATCCGTCTGACGACGGCGCAAACGCGGTCGGAAACCGACCGCATGCCTTTCGGGCAAGGATCGGGTCCTTTAGGGAGGATCGAGAGCTTCACGCTCCCGCTCCTGGAAATACTTGTCCAGATCCCTCTGGACATCTTCCAGAAGCGGATCCGGTTTTCTCTCCCATCTCAGCGTCGGCTGAGGGGACGATTGAGGCGCCTGCCGAATGACCGGCGGTGCCACAACTGTCGGCGTGGACTGATAAGGCTGGATGGGCCACATCGGTCCTTGCCGCAATACGCGAGCCCGCTCTTTCTGGGCTTCGGCACACTGGCCGGCCGAGAAGATCATGATAACGATCATGAATCCCCCCAGAGCTATCAATGCCTTCTGCCACCAGGGCATTGGACATGCCCCTTGCCTTTGCGGCTGGGCAGCTCGTGCGGACGGTTGCTGGGCCGGCGACTGACCAGCTCCGGCTGGGCCAACTGGACCTTGCGGACCTGCCGGACCTTGAGGTCCCGGGGGACCCTGCGGTCCTTGTGGGCCTTGCGGACCTTGTTGAGGTTGAGGACCAGCCGGTCCTGCAGGCTGTCCTGGCGCCGGGGCGGCAGCAGCGCCAGGAGACGCTGGTCTCGATGGTGGTGCTGGCGCTGCCGGCCTTACAGGCGCTGCTGGCTGACCAGCTCCGGCTACCTGGCCTCGCGCAGCGATCCGTGACGAGAGCGGTCCTCCTGCCATCTACTCCTCCGGTGCGGGAATGACGAATTTCTTGCCGTCCCCGCGAATGACGAGAGTCTCATCCTTAAAACCCCCGTTAGTAGTCACTGCGACTACCGCCATTAGCGTCCCCTCTCGACGGGGAACCCACGCCGATGACTTACGGCGAACGATCCAGGTCTCCGATAAGTTGCTATCGTAGTACACGACAGCATCCACCGGCCATGGATTCTTCACTTCGTATCGAAGTGTCGACAGTCCCGCCGGCGTTTCCGGCTGCGATGGAACCGACGTACCTTCCGATTCGAACTCCTCCGATTCCAATCCCGGCATCTGCGCCGACATCGGAACGGAAGCTGACTGAGTCTGACTCCTGATCACGAGACAGTTGTCATGTGCCTTACGTGATGCAAGCCATCCGGCCCCGGCAGCGCCGCCAACGATGATCGCGCCGGCGACAGACCTGTTCTTGATTCCTCGGGTGGCAATGAAGCCACCTCCGGCACCCAGAGCGCCTGCCTCGAGTGTCCCCATGCGGCGATTCGTTTCGTCGTAAGGGCGGAAGTGCAACACGCCTTTGTGGGCATGGAACGTACCGATGAGTCCGGCACATTCCGGATAGCGACACATGTCCGCTCCGGCGGGCAACTGTCGGCCGTAGGGGCCGTACACGCCGTCGGGGTACTGATTCCGGCCATACATCCGGGCGTAGTCGCCAGGCATGCAGGGCGGGTAGCCGGCGCGATCGATCCTTGGCCGGTCATTGGGGAAGTAAACTCCCCCGATGTACTCGCCACCGGGATCCTGACAGAACGCCGACTGCGCCGCCGCCGACTTGCACGACATGAACCAGATCACGACGAAGACGCCGATCACCAGCCACGTACCTCTCCACATGCCTTTCTTGGTCATAACAACCTTCCTCGCTATGGTGAGCTGCTGAATTGCAGCCAATGTCAATGATCCTTTACATATTAATTATATCACAATTTGAGCCAAAAGTCAATATAGCTTGTTTCGGGCTTCTCCTTGACAAACTAGCTAAAAATCAGTGTTTTTAAGGACTTACCCTTGTTAATAAATATTTAATATCTAGACTACGGGTATGACAATATCAATAGTGCAAGAGGCACCTTCAGGATGCGCAGTAGCCTGCATGGCAAGAGTCTTAAACATTCCTTATCAAAAAGCCTTAAGCCTGTTCAGGAACGGCAAGAGAAAACAGATCTTAAGAGGTTTTTACTGCAGAGAAATTGTAACTGCTTTAAAGAAAGCAGGGATTAAAAGCGAATGGAGATACATCACAAAAGATATTTATAGAAGAATAAACCGTGACAAAACTATTGTTTTTATCAAACGCTCAGACAAATATCCCCAAGGACATTACTTGTGCCGAATTGAAAATAAATGGATGGATCCCTGGATAAACATGCCAGATATAACCCCGGCAAAGAGCGGTTTCAGAAAACACCTTCCGGGAAAACCGATCTATGCTATTTTTATAAAAACTAATACTTAGCCAGAGGATTTTTAGCGCCGTGAACTTCTAAGTGTACATGACAGCCCGTCGAGCGGCCGGTGGTACCCATGTTGCCGATAAGCTGCCCCCTAGTCACGGTGTCTCCAACCCCGATAAGTATCTTGCTTAAATGGGCGTATAGAGTTTCGGTCCCGTTCGGATGAGCGATCTTAATATATTTTCCAAATCCCCCATTCCAGCCGGCGCTATCTGCGGTGATTATATTACCGTCAGCGGCGGCATATATTGGCGTTCCGCATGAATTGGCTACATCCACCCCATTTCGGCCATGAATTCTGCCCCAGTTAAAACCGTAATTCGGGATAAAGAAATAATCTCCCAAACTGGGCAAATATGAGAACCTTGTAACTTTTGATGCTGACACCTTAGATCCGGATGAAGCTATATATGTAGATTTGATCTGGCCGTCAGGAATAATAATCTCATCATCAACCCTAAGTTCTCCGTTCTGAGGCAGACTATTGAACTCGACTATTTTTTCTTCTTCCACTCCATACTTTTTGCTTAAAGCAGCCAGGGTATCCCCTTTTTTGACCTTATGAATAACACCCGAGACGGGCGGAATTCTTAAAATTTGCCCAGATTTTATATTATCTACGCTTGATAAGTTATTGGCCCAAAGGATCGTATCGATACTCACGCCATAGTCAGAAGCAATAAACGATACCGCATCTCCGGATTGGACCGTATACTCAACGATCTGATTCCTTTTAAATGACCCCGTTTCCAGATAATCGGGAGAGACGGGATTGTTCGCCAATAAAGAACTGTCCTGGACGGTGGAGGGATTTATATTAAGCTCCGGACCACCCTGGCCCCAGCTATTAAAATTAGCCGTTAAACTATTGATATCGGCAAACTGTTGAGGAGATTTGGAGATACCTACGCTTATTGAAGCTGATGTTTCCTCAATATATTTTTTAACTACAGTGCCGAAGAAGCTCGTCTGTCCTTCATTGGAGGCGCTTTTCATTATTATCAAGAAGAATACAGCCGCCAAAGTGGCATAAAAACTAAAAACATCGCTTTTGAGCAAGCTCCTAATTTTAGATAAACCGGCGTATTTTTTCCCGACCAGAGGAGACTCCGATTGTATAGGTGAAGTACTAATGGGTTTAGATTAAAATTGAATCCTTCAAAATCTCTAATTCTTGGCGATTTTACTCATTAAAATGCAAAAATTCTCGCCAAGAGAATCTGGATAGATCTTATCATTTTTAGAAGGGGTTTGTCAATCTCCCATGTTGATAAAAAGTTCATAATAAATTACCTTACCGAGATGGAAATTAGAACAGAATTTGGTTATTTTGCCCAGGACCTGACAGTTAAATGGCTTGAGGAAAGGGGATACACAATACTGGACCAGAACTTCCGGCGTCCCTGGGGAGAAATCGACATCATTTGCCGCAAAGACAACGTAATTATCTTTACCGAAGTAAAAGCAAACAAAAGAGAATATCCGGGATTTGAACCGGAGTTAAGGGTAAATCACCACAAAATAGAAAAGATAATAAGAACAGCAAGAACCTATCTAGCCTACAAGAAGCTATCAGATAAGCAAGAGTGGAGAATAGATGTCATCTCTGTAACTTTAGTCAGGGAGCGAGAAATTGCCAAAATCCGCCATTACAAGAACATCGATACCCAGTAAAGTTCCGGGCGGAACACTTTTTGACCTTATATCCATAAAATGCTATAAATATGCCGGTTCCTTTAGGACAAATGTGCCCGACTACAAAGTAACTAAGCAAAGAGGAAATAGGCCAGAAGAAATAGTTTGCGCTTTCGACGCTGACAACGACGAGGTGGCAAGGGTCATTTTTGAAAGTTACAAAAATAACAAAAACTACAGCTGGGACAATCTAAAATTGGTAAGGTGTACGGAGGAGATAGTAATTGAGATAAGCGAGGCCAGCAGCAGGCAAAAGCACGATCACAGCAGAGGCCTTTGCGGAAAACCCGATACTTCTAGTAATTCAATAAAAATGGAAGATGCAATAGAAAATCCGCCAAAATGCCTATGTTGCGGCTCTAAAATGTCTGTCTATAAATGCTCTAGTACCGGGATGCAGCAGTTGGGTATGTTCTGGCTTATCTGTCCAATCTGCCCTGCTTCTAGCAAGCACGCTGGCGCCTAATCGGCGCTTTTTTGTTCCGGGCGAAACAACTAAACTAAGTCAGAGAACAAATTCTCATTGATACGGAGAGAAAGAGCCTCGGCAATGTGGTGTTCCTGAATAAGCTCTAATCCCTCAAGATCAGCCAATGTCTGGCTTAATTTCTTTATCTTATGGTATGAGCGAAGAGAAAGGTTTTTAGCATTCACCGCCTCTTTTAGCAGATTCTCAGCCTCAGGCTTGAGTTTGCAATATTTATCAATATTCTTAAAGTTGATCTCGGAATTGGTAAAGATAGCCGCTTTCTCAAATCTTTTCAGCTGGATCTGCCGAGCCTTATCGATTTTGCTTTTAATTCTATTGAACTCAGCCAGGTTGGACTGGTTTTTATTGGCATTTTCAACATTTATTGTTTCACGCGGAACATTGATTTGCATATCTATCCTGTCCAGGAGCGGTCCGGAAACCTTTTTCCTGTATCTCAGAATATTAATAGGGGAACATATGCATTCCAATTTCTCGCTCCCGTAATTACCGCAGGGGCACGGATTCATGGCCGCTATAAGCGTAAATTTAGCCGGCAGAGCGATGGAACCGGCAACTCTCGATATAGTCACTATTCCGTCTTCCATAGGCTGCCGCAGGCTTTCCAGGACATTCCTAGGGAACTCCGGAAATTCATCCAGAAATAATACGCCCCGGTGGGCCAAGCTTATCTCTCCGGCCTTAGGATAACTTCCTCCTCCGGCAATAGCTGAAACTGAAGTTGTGTGATGCGGGCTGCGAAAAGGCCTTTTAAAAGACAGGCTGTTGATTAGACCCATTGAACTATATATTTTGGCAACTTCGATTGCTTCATCAAAAGAAAGATCAGGCAATAAATCAGTTAAAGACTTGGCCAAGAGTGTCTTGCCCGATCCCGGCGGCCCGAACATTAGCAGATTATGGCCGCCGGCCGCAGAGATTGTTAGAGCCCTTTTAGCAGTTTCCTGGCCTTTTATGAGCATGAATGATTCAAATCCGGTGGATACCGGGTCACTTTCCCGAAGATCATCCGCTGCCGGAACTGGCCCGCCACTTAAATAATCCACGGCTTGGCGGATATTTTTAACCGGTATAGCCTTTACGCCTCTGATCAGCCTGGCTTCTCCATAATTGTGGTAGGGGAGTATCAGCTCTTTAAAACCAAGGCTTTTAGCCAAAATAGCAACCGATAATACTCCGTTTACCTTCTTCACCGAACCGTCCAGAGATAGCTCTCCTATAAATAACTTCTCCGAAACATCAAATTTCAGCTGACCTGTTTCCAGCAGGTAAGCCAAGGCGATAGGCAGATCGTACGACGGGCCTTCTTTCCGAATATCAGCAGGAGCTAAATTGATAATAATTTTCTTATGCTTGCTGTTTGGCGCTGAAAGCCCGCTATTTTTAATTGCCGAGGAGATCCTGTCCTTAGATTCTTCAACTGATTTATCCGGCAATCCGACAATACTAAAAGAGTGGAGGCCGGGATTAGAATCGGCTTCCACATCTATGAGCTGAGCTTCTATGCCGCTTATTGCCGCTGAATAAAGCCGGATCGGCATTTATTTTTTGATCGTCCCTCCAACGATAGGTTTATCCCGAGAGCTTAGCGCAATCCATGCATAAAGCTGCAATCGGCATTGCTACCAGCCTTTCTTTCTTGATATGGGCAGAGCATTTTTCACATTTACCGTATGTTCCTCCCTCTATTTTATCCAGAGCATCTTTCACCTCTTTGCGCCTTCTCTCTAACGCGCTTACTAAAGCCTGCCTTTGGTCTAAAGTAGTCATCTCCTGGGCGACATCCTCCATGGAATCTCCCAGGTCTTCAACGCGGACATCAAAATCTCCCTTAACAGCAGGGTTTTCACTGGCAATTTCCTTAAGCTGAGTTTCAATTGTCTTAAACTCAGTTTCAAGATTACTGCGTAATTTTTGTAATTCGTCTTGGGTTAACATGGTTTAAATACTATACCTGTTTAAGATTAAGATATTTAGAATGTGATAATTATAAAATTTAATGGCTAAATTTGCAACTTTTATAAGAAATCAGGATTTGAACAAACAAAAAGGCGCATTTGAACCCAGAAAACCATGATGGTGATATATGAGTATGCGCCATGGATTTCCTGCGAAATAATACCTCACAGGAAGAAAGAGATTATTTCGCAGGAAATCAAAATCTGAAATAGCCAATGATCCAAACAATGGATTCACCAGCCTCTTAAAGGATCTAATATAAGTTTAGTGTATTAAGGTGACATGGTCAATCTGAAACTGTGGATAAATGTCACCATGAATGTCACCATGTCACCTAAGCTATGTCACCATGGTATTATAGGCTCAAAAGGCCAGTTACATTCACCCTAAGGAACGGCTCCTTGTGGATGAAATGTCACCTCGTGTCACCATGGTGCACAGGTTGTCTACAGTTCTATTTGAGGTGCCATTCAAAGTTATGAAATGTCACCCTGCCGGAAAGCTTTTTCTGGATGGCGGCAGAGCTGTTCTTATTGATCTCAATTCCAACCGCCTGACGACCAAGATCTAGGGCCGACTTGAGAGTTGTTCCCGAGCCGGCAAATGGATCCAGGATCACGTCTCCCGGCAGAGAAAATAATTTAATGAGTAAATCCGATATATCCTGGGGACATTCAGTGGCGTAATCCCGGAATATGTATTCATCCTTCAGGACTTTAGTACTTTTAAATTTATTGATAGATCCGGGCAACCTAAGATTAAACGATTTGGCTAAGCTAAATAAAACCCGGAAAAGCCATTTAAAACCTAGAAATTTGGGAGTAGTCTTTTTATTCCACACAGGCTGCCAGTATAACTTTTGAAGGGAACTTCCTATCTTTTTATCATTAAGACCTGTTCCTTCTTTTTGAAAGATAAGCACATATTGCACTCTGGTCCCCGATCGGTCCGGAATCTCGCCCCGGTCTCTATTTAAATATCTGTCCCAAATATAAATATTCTTTAAGGATAAATCCTTCGGAAAGGTGCTTAAAATATCAGAATGGAGAGGAATATACTGATACTCGCCGCCAATCTTCCTGACCAGATCATGTACCCAGATGGCCATGATACTGCCTGGCTTAAGCACCGTGGAACAGCCCTGCCACACTTCAGAAATAGCTTTCAAAAATTGAGGGTAATCATTTATCCGGCTTAGCTGAGCATCATCGTCTGAGTAGATGACTTCATTCCAGTACGGAGGGCCGGTCAGGATGAGATCGACTGATTTTTCAGATAAAAGTTTGCCTACCTGCCTGGAATCGGCAAGGAAGATTTTTGCTTTTGAATTGTTAGACATATTACTTGTCCGTAGACGGAGAAGACAAGGCATCAACGGCCGCCCTGAATGAATCACGAGAAGACGCGATAATCAGAATATCTTTAAGAACAGCGTAAGAAATACCTGAATCTCTCGTCTTCAATCTGGCAAATCTGAAACTGACATTATTATATGTATCATTGGTCATAACAGCACTTGCATCCTGTTCATACTGAAAGAGGCCGGCCATATCCCTGATCAGATTATTAGATTCCCATGCCGACATAAGCTCCTGAACTTTTGTCGGATCTGTTATCTTTACCACAATAAACGGCCTATTTATAGATCCTCCGGCCTGATCATAATGACCATATGCCACCAAAGCCCAGTCAGAGGTTTTAAAATAATCGGAGGCGGAAACCATAGGCGCCGCACCAAGCTTGCCCAAGAAAGTGCCTAGTCCATATCTGGCCTGATTCTCATCCAAAACCCTATAAGCCTTGAATTGGCCCGGAGCTATGTCTTTCGACATTCCCAGCTTTGTTGTTTCCACAAAATTCAGATCCGTACTGGGAACGATAACACTACTAGGTGCCCCGAATTTAATTTCAAATACTGACAATCTTGGCGTTGCCGAAGCTGTAGGAGTAGGGGACGGGATAGGCTCGCTGGAAGGCCATAAATAAAGATAGGCCAGGCCACCCCCGGCTAAAACTAAAACTACCACCCCAATAATCAGCCAAGTGCGGGATAATCCCGAAAATTTAGGGAATGATAAGCCTGGGCCTGAAGAAGGTTCGGGTTTAACTTCTTCTTTAATCGGCGGCAAATTTGGTATTATTGGCGGCCGTTGAGAAGTAAATGGTTCCGGGCGGATTGGTTTTTCTGATAACTTGGAAATATCAGGCAATTTAGGAGGGACCGGGACCTCGAGTTTAGGGGCTGACGGTTTTTCATTTTTAAGCTCTGGAGGAGGCAAGGGAACTGATTTTGGAGTAAAGGGAACACCCAAAGACTGGCTTCTCTTTATGGCTTCTATATCGGATTGCATTGTTCTGACCGAAGATTGATATTGCTGGGTTTTATCGTTTGGAGGAGTTACGGTCATCCCGGGTAGGTTCTGCGGCGGTGAGGCCGGAGATACAGGCGAGGGTTTTGAAGGCTGCGTATTCTGCGGCGGCATATTACGGGGAGGCGTAGGAGGAGGAGAAGGTTTAAAGGGAGCGGGCGGAATAGGCGGGTTAGGTTGGCTGACAGGCCTGCTTGGATTTGACTGGCTAGGCCTGTTAGACGGGAGATTGTTGGGATTCTTTATCAGCTGGGAAACTAAATCATCTATGGCATTAGCGTTGGGATCTTGAGAGCTCATATGGTAATCCGGCCCTTAAATGATATCTAACGGCCAGAATTAATTTTCATTGTTAAATTAATTCTACCATAGTCGTCAATATTTTTCACTTTAACGTGTACAGTCTGTCCGACTTTCAATACATCAGAGGGCCTTCCAACTCTCTGGTCAGATATTTCAGACACATGGACCAGGCCATCTTTGCCCGGCATAATCTCCACAAAAGCGCCAAAATCCATGAGCTTCACTACTTTACCGTCGAACTCGTCTCCGGCTTTAGGCTCATAGGTCACGCTTTTGATCAAAGACATGGTTTTTTCCATACTTTCAGGAGTGGTAGCGGTCACAAAAACCAAACCGCTATCTTCTATGTCTATATCCGCTCCCGTCTGATCAATGATCTCATTTATCATTTTCCCGCCCGGTCCGATAAGAGCTCCAATTTTATCGGGGTTTATCTGGAGAGTGGCTACTCTTGGAGCATAACTGGAGAGTTCAGCTCTTGGAGTTGCTAAAGATTTATTCATAACTTCCAAAATTTCCAGCCGGGCTTTCTTTGCCTGATGAAGCGTAGCTCTTACTATTTCTCCGGTTATTCCTTCAACTTTTACATCCATCTGCATAGCGGTTACTCCGTCTTTCGTTCCGGCAACTTTCAGGTCCATATCGCCATGATGATCTTCGGGCCCCTGGATATCCGTGAGGATCTTATATTTTTCTCCATTTTCATCGAACATTAAGCCCATGGCAATACCGGCAGCGGCGCTTTTGATCGGCACTCCGCCGTCCATAAGAGCCAGACTGGCCCCACAGACCGAAGCCATTGAAGACGAGCCATTAGACGAAAGAATTTCGGAGACAACCCGAATAGTGTACGGGAAATCTTCTTTTGACGGGATGAGAGGAACGAGGGCCCGTTCAGCTAATGCTCCGTGGCCGATCTCTCTTCGCCCCGTGCTTCCCATTCTGCCTACCTCGCCTACGCTGAACGGAGGAAAAACATAATGATGCATGAATCTCTTTTTCGTAAGTTCTATCTCCATCGTTTCTATCCATTGTTCAAGGCCCGGAGCAGCCAAAGTTAAGATCGAGAGAGCCTGAGTCGTGCCCCGGTTAAATAAAGCACTGCCATGATTATGGGGCAGAATGGCAGTCCCGGCGCTGAGAAGCCTCAATTCATCTATCTTCCTGCCGTCAGGCCGTTTTTCGGAAGCGAGTATGTTCTTATGGACGATCCTGTCTATCTCTTCTTCAAATACCGCGAGAGCTTCTTTAATTTTCTTTTCCAGATCTTTGAGCTCGCCGAATTGATCGCGGACAAAGTTCGTAAGTTCTTCCTGGACATTATGGATCCCTTCAACAAATTCTTTTTTATCCTTGGTATAAATGGCTTTTTCAAGCTTAGGCGCGACAAAATCGCTGACTGTCTTAGCAAAGGACCCGTCGCGTTCAGCCAGGACCAGCTGCCGTTTAACCGGCTTAAAATCGGAAGCGATCTGCTTCTGGAATTCTGTTAACTTTTTATACTCATTGAATCCGGCTTCAATAGCATCCGCGACTTCGTCTTCAGCTATTATCTTTGCACCGGCTTCGATCATATTTATCCGGCGTTCTGTGCCGGCAACAACAATATCCAAATCTCCGGCTGATCTTTCAGCGTAACTGGGGTTAAAGATCAATTTACCATCAACCCGCCCAACCCTGACTCCGGCTACCGGACCGTCAAAAGGAATATCCGATATCATGAGAGCTACCGAAGCGCCGAAAAGAGCAGGCATATCAGGATCATTAACGCCATCGAAAGAAAGCACCGTGGCTACTACCTGTATCTCATTTCTGATTCCGTGATCAAATCTCGGCCTGATCGTACGATCAACCAGTCTTCCCGAGAGGATGGCTTCATCTGACGGCCTTGTTTCTCTCTTAATCCATTTTGAACCTTTTATCTTGCCGGCGGCATAATATTTTTCCTCATAATCAACCGACAGCGGCATATAATCCACGGCTTTTTCTCTATCCGACATAGTCGCCGTAATCAAGACCGAAGTTTCCCCGTACTGGACCAGGCATGAACCGTTCGCTTGCTGGGCAAGCCGGCCGGTTTCAACCGAAAGAGGCTTCCCCCCAAACTCAAACTTATATGTTTTGGTTTTGTCCATCCATATTGCAAAAAAGAACGAGGAGATGACTGACTCTAGCTGGAAAACTCATGCCATAAGTGCTCCAGTTAGAGTCCGAATTATTACTGCATTTCCTCTGTCTAAATTGCTTAATTATTTATTTTAAACTGCAAATTTAAAGTAATACAAAGATTTTATCTTGGCAAGACTTCTTCTTCCAAGGGCTGGACCCTATCCCGCTTAATGTGATTATTATTCCTTCTTGCCGCCCTCAACAGAATCCTGTTATCTTCTTCCAAATCAAAGAAATTATTTGCCGCTTCTATGATCTTCGAACTAGTACTCCTTCGAAATGCAGCTACCTCGACTATGATTCCGCTGAACTGGAGATATTCTACCAGAGGCTCGAAATCACCATCTCCCGACACGATCACGACTACATCCAGTTGCCTTGATAAGCCAATGGCGTCAATAGCTAAACCGACATCCCAGTCGGCTTTCTTCATTCCTCCCGGAAAGATCTGAAGATCCTTAACCTTCAGTTCCAGGCCTGATTTTTCCAGAGCCTCGAAGAATGCTTTTTCCTCCTCGGTATCAGACTTAACCACATAGGCCAAAGCCCTGACCAGCTCGCGGTTAGCTGTACAAAATTTGAGGAGTTCCCTGAAATTAACCCGGGCTTTGTATAGGTTCTTAGCCGAGTGATACATATTCTGGACATCAACAAAAACACCAATGCGGTGGTTCTTCCTTTGCGGAACTGTTATTTTATTTGACATGTACGGAGAAAGCCTAACTGACCTTGCAATTAAAGCTTTTTTTAAAAATTTATTTATCCAAACCGAGCTTTTTGACCAGAGAAGTGTACCTTTTTGGAGCCTCACGCTTTAAAAAATCCAGGAGCCGCTTCCTCTTGGCTACCATTTTAAGGAGACCCAGCCTCGAGCTGTTGTCTTTTGCGTGTTTCTTTAGATGGCTGGCCAGCCTGCCTATTTCCTCGCTGAATAAAGCCACCTGAGCCTCTGCTGAGCCGGTGTCTTTATCGTGAATCCTCACTTTTTCCAATACTTTAGATTTTTCTTGTGTAGAAAGCATGATAGGTAAATGCTCATATATCCTAACATAAATACAAAAATCTTGCAACTAGACCCGACTTTAAGCAAATCTGATATAATCTACATATGAAGCTTAAAGATCTCAAACTTCAATACCTGGAACATCTGGAGATAGAGAAGAACAGGTCGCCTAAAACCCTGGAGAACTATAACCGGTATTTGGAAAGGTTTTTGAATTTTATAAAAAAAGACGATCCCGCCTCAATTACGGAAGATGGCGTGAGGCAATACCGCGTCTTCCTGAACCGGCTGAAAGATGCAGGTGGCGATCCCCTCAAAAAAGTTACCCAGAATTATCATATCATCGCTCTGCGGAACTTTCTGAAATATTTAGCCAAAAGAGACATAAAATGCATCCCGGCCGAGAAGATCGAGCTTGGCAAACAGGAACAGCGCGAGGTAACATTTTTAGAATCCGATGAGTTGAATAAATTATTAGGATCGCCGGAAGGAAACAGCCTAAATTCCTTGAGGGATAAGGCGATCTTGACCACATTATTCAGCACGGGCATGCGCGTATCGGAGCTATGTTCCCTGGACAGAGATAAGATAGACCTTAACCGGGGAGAGTTCTCAGTAAGAGGGAAGGGGAGTAAGATCAGGCTGGTATTCTTATCTGATCAGGCTATCAAGGACTTAAAACAATATCTGGACAAAAGACCCGATGCCGATGAGGCTTTATTCATCCGGATCCCGCCCCAGATGGCTTTCGCCAAATATTCAAATCTTCGCCTGACACCCCGGAGCATCCAGAGAATAGTAAGGAAATACTCAATCAAGTCGGGCATAATCGGCAAGAAAGTATCTCCCCATACATTGCGCCACTCCAACGCCACAGATCTTCTTCGCAACGGCGCTGATATCCGCTCCGTCCAAGCGCTCCTGGGCCACTCATCCGTCACCACTACCCAGATATATACTCACGTAACCGACAAGCAGCTCCGGGAAGTCCACAAAAAATTCCACAATAAAAAATAGCCGGCTTCCGGCTATTTTTTGCGGTTCCTGCCGCAAAGAGTCCTGAATTTAAACAACTTGTTTTTAAGATTAATCTTGAATTCCTCGCTAGCTCTTTCAGCTGTCTTCTTCCAAATTTTTTTCTTCATCTTCTATCTCTCCAGATCCTGATTCATTATATTTACAAAAGCTAAGGGATCGACATTGACCCCGTTTATTTTGACCATGAGATGGAGGTGGGGAGGCGTGCCCTGAGGAGTAGCTCCGGTCATGGCCACGATCTGTCCTTTCGTTACTTTTTCCCCGGTCTTTACTTTGAATTGGGAAAGATGCAGATACAGGGAAATTATCCCGGAACCGTGATCTATCACTAATAGTTTTCCTTCGGTGCCCCTCAGCGGGAAATAATGGGTTAAAAGCACCCGGCCCGAATTGATAGCCATGATCGGAGTAGGTTTCTTTGCTCTCAGATCCACTCCGCCATGAGGAACCTTTTTTTCTATCTTCACCTTTTTTGTCCTTCGGCTGTAAGTGCCGTAAAGTCTGGAAGTTCCAAACTCATCAGTGATCTCTACAGTCGCAAGAGGATATATGAATTTGCCCTCGGCAAAATATTCATCAGGATCAGCATGGCTGTAAGCCTCGTGCATCAAAGCAACCTCTTTATTCCGTTGCTCCTGAACAGCCTTACCCGGTCTCCTGACCGGACCGACATACCACGGAGTCCCGAGCCGCCGCTCCAGAACTTCGACATAAGAATAATTAAAATCATACTGGACCGGATCCGTTCCGTCTTCAGCCGCCTGAACCAAGTTTATTAAATATCGGCCGGGTTGTTGTTCAACATTCACGCCTATAAAAGCAACGCCGTTCTTATTTATCGGGTACAGCTCATTGAAAACGTATAACTTAAGATTTTTATCTTTAAGATCATCTCTGACCTTGGCGATTATTACTTCGCCCTGGCTAACTTTGGAATTATGGTTTAAGACCCTGAAAGTTTGGGCTTCGGCCGTATTTTGAAAGCTTAAAAACGATAATACAAGACAGGCAAAAAGTATTCTCATTTTAAGGTACTGACAGATTAATCTAACAATAAAAAAATGACAGAATTTGGCAACTATCTGTACGCAGGATTCCGTTCTCTCTTCCCGGCCTTTTTAGCTTGCTGGCGGGCAAGAGCAAAGAACAGGCTGGAGAGCCTGTTAAGATAGATCTTAATATTCTTATCCAGTTCGTTGATCTTTTCTATCCTCAATACGGTCCGTTCTACCTTTCTTGATCTGGCCCGAAGAAGGTCCAGCTGAGCCGAAACATAGTCCGAACCGGAGATCACAAAAGCTTTAACAGGATCAAGCCTTTTTTCGATATCATCGATCAGTTTCTCGGCTTTCGTTATTTTAACGGCTTTGAATTCCGGCACTTTAAACCCGCTCTTGAGCATAATTTCGGCGACATTGGCTTGAATGATAAAAAGGCACTCCTGGACTTCATGGAGCGTGGACTTGAGGGCAGGGGAGATTCTTTGGCTTTTAAGCACTCCGATCATGCTATTCAGCTCATCCAGCTCGCCGAGAGCCTCGATCTCAATACAGGTCTTTGGAACTTTCTTCTTCCCCACTGAGCTATAGCCATTATCACCTTTACGGGTATAAAAAAGAGACATATGAGTTGTGCCCGGGGAGGGACTCGAACCCTCAATCCTTGCGGAACACGATTTTAAGTCGTGCGTGTATACCAATTCCACCACCCGGGCATAATACTCGGCAGAGCCTCGATCAAAAAAATGTTTCCGGGTGGCGGCCCCGTGCGGCCTTTTGCCGCCCGCGAAAAGCTGCACTTATTCGCTTTTCGCCCACCCGGGCAAATTATTAATAAATTCTACCAAATTTACGCTGATTTTCAAGCATTCTAACTTTGACAAAGGGCAGGATTCTGCTAATTTGCGCTAAGCACTTCTACCATGATCCATGAAAATTGTAACTGTAGGCGGAGGCGGAGGACACGCCCAAGTCCTGAAAGGACTTAAAAATTTAAAGGGGCTAGAAATCACGGCTATTTGCCCAAGCACAGACTCCGGAGGATCAACTGGGATCTTAAGCAGAGATTACGGAAGCCTCGGATATCTGGGCGATCTCACTAAATGCATTGCCGCTTTATGCCCGGATGATCTTGTGGCCAAGGCGCTTCTTTACCGATTTGAAGGCGGATGCCTTAACGGCCATTCTGTTAAGAACATCCTTCTGCTGGGCCTGGAAAAAGCCAATTCTATCGGCACCGGACTGGAGATAATGTATGAGATTTGCGGGATCACCCCGCATCGGGTCATACCGGTAACTAACCAGTCGACAAAACTCCGAGCCAGACTTCGTATCGGCAATGATATTCAAGGAGAAACCCAGATAGATAATATCGCGCAAAATCCCCTATGGCACCCGGACTACCATGCCATTCAAAATATTCGTCTCGATCCCGACGCTTCTGCTTCACCCGAAGCCTTGGAAGCGATAAATGGATCTGACTGGTGCGTCATATGTCCCGGTGATCTCTATTCGAGCGTACTCCCGGTTCTCATACCAAAAGGCGTCAAAGAAGCTTTATCCGGCTCAAGGATCAGGGTAATTATAGTCCTGAATATCATGACCAAGAAAGGCGAAACAGATAAATACGGGATGATGGACTTTGTAATCCGGATAGAAGAGCATCTTGGCATTCCCGCAAGTATCATACTATGCAATAATGCCGGGCTGAATGAAAAATTCCTCCTTAACTACGCGCTTGAACAAAAGATCCAGCTCATCGCGCCGGAAGCAACCAAAGATCCCCGGATCCGGTTCGCTCCCATGGCGACAATCACCGATGATGGCAAAGTTTACCACGACCCTAAGAGGATTTTCCAAGAGCTCGGAATGATCTTCAAAGATCAGAAGTATTGAGAGAAAACCGGTTTTAGCCGGTTTTTTTATTTTTTGCCCAATTTGAAGCTTCCAGCAGAGAGTCGAATGTTCCAGCATCCATCCACTTGCCATTCAAAATATCCACCTTAAGCTCTCCCTGCCTTAGATACCAATCCGAAACTTCGGTAATCTCCAGCTCGCTCCGCTCCGAAGGCTTTAAGCCCTTAGCCACCCCGACAACACGGTTGTCGTAAATATACATGCCGGTTATGGCAAAATCCGAAACAAATTCCTTGGGTTTTTCCAGTATTTGAGTTGCAATCCCCTCGGTATTGAACTTCACTATCCCAAATCTTTCCGGATCAGGAACTTTCTTGGCAAAAATATTCCCTCCGGATCTGAAATTCTTAACCGCATCGGAGAAATCATCTTCGAAAATATTATCGCCCAGGATCAAAGCGACGCTATCATTCCCTAAAAAATCTTCAGCGATCAAAAAAGCTTGAGCTATACCTTCAGGCCTCTCCTGGATCTTAAAAGAAAATTTCGCTCCGAGCCTGTCTCCTGAGCCCAATAAATTTTTAAAATCATCGGCATGCTTCGGAGAAGTGATTATCAGAATTTCTTTTATTCCGGCTTTTAAAAGAGTCTCCAGAGGATAAAAAACCATCGGTTTATTGTAAACCGGGAGTAATTGCTTTGAGGTTACTTTAGTTAGGGGATAGAGCCGGGTTCCGTTTCCCCCGGCCAAGATAATTCCTTTCATGGCCTACAGTTTAAAGATTTTTTAAGATCTTTCATAATCTCTACTAATCTCTGGCCTCTTAAAGTCGGCAAATTGAGGCCAAGAGACTTGGCTCGAGCGATAGACAAGACGCAATTACTACGGCGAGCCTTAACTATTCCATTCTCTCCCTCCAACTCTTCTAACGATATTAAGCGATAGGAATGGCTGGGATCGACAATGTTTTTATATGCCTCAAGAATCTCTTTGTGTTCAAGGTGGCCCTCATTAGTCAAATTAAGAATGCCGGTTGGCCGTGATATCGATAACTTCTCTAGAGCTGGCCAGAGATCCTCGACCAGGGTAACTGAGTTGGGAATAGAAATAACTTCAGAATATGAACTTAATTTATTTATCAGATTACGGGGATGTGAAGTTCTGGATAGGGGCATGCGAATCCTTACTTGCAAAACTGGTAGATCTTTAAGAACATCTTGCATAGCGATTCTCATTCTGGAATAGAAACTACCGAAGAAGTTAGGCGGATCTTCCTCAGTAAACTGCTTCTCGGGTCCGCCAGAATAAATACAGCCCGAGGAAATCTGAATCGGATAAGCGCCGACTTCTAAAGCAGCGGCCGTAGTATTGATCGCTCCGCCGACATTAACTTTAATCGTTTCTTCTTTGTGGTTTTCACACCAATCAATATTTGGATAGGCCCTCACTCCAGAAAAATTTATAACTATATCCGGCCTGACACTGCTAAATTTATGTCTTAAATCGAACAAATTAGTCACATCTATACGCTCATCCAAGACTTGATATCCTCTCGATTTTAAATACTTAGTCATCCCGGATCCCAGGAATCCGCTTGCGCCTAAAATATAGAATTTATTATTTGACATGAGATTTTTCTAATAACGGCTTCCACCATTCCGGATTATCCCTATACCAGTTGACCATATCTTTCAGTCCATCTGCCCAACTAATTTCAGGCTTCCAGCCTAATTTCTTTAACCTACTTGAGTTCAATAAATACCTCGTATCATGACCTGGCCGATCGGGTATGATTTTCTTCAGCCTTGCCGGCTTCTGAAGTATTCTTAATACGTCATCGGCTATTTGATCAATTGACTTTTCAAGCCCTGTGCCAATATTATATGCTTCCCCAATCCGTCCTTTTCGCAGGATAACATCAATAGCCCGGCAATGATCCGAAACATGAATCCATTCTCTCCTATTTTTACAGGATTTAAACATCGGTAGCGGCTGATTTTTTATTGCTTTAATCGTAAAAACGGGTATGACCTTCTCCGGAAATTGATGTGTTCCATAATTGTTGGCGCAGTGGCTTATTGTTATCGGGAAACCGAAAGTATGGAAATAGCTCTTAACAATGTGATCAGCTGATGCCTTCGAGGCATTATACGGAGTTCTGGGCCTAAGAGGTGATTCTTCTGAAAATTTAGACTTGCTATTAAGCGACAGCTGGCCAAACACTTCGCAGGTCGAGATATGGTGAAATCTTTTAGCCCCGTGACGGCGAGCTGCCTCAAGCAACACGGCAGTCCCCAAAGCATTAGTTCTGGCAAAATCGATAGGGGATGAAACTGCCTTATTGTTATCCGATTCTGCGGCAAAGTTCACGATTACATCAATTTTATGTTTGCCCAGTATCTTAGAAACAGCGACAAAATCTCCAATATCGGCCTTATAAAAGCTATACCTCTTGCTGCGAGCTATGTCTTTAACATTTTCGAGATTCCCGCAATAAGTCAGGAGATCTAGATTCACAACATTAATTTTGGGGTACTCACCCAATAGATATCTTACAAAGTGGCTGCCAATAAATCCACAACCTCCAGTAACTAGGATATTTTTATGCATGAGGCGGCAGCGGGAATTGCACCCACGTATAGAGATTTTGCAGATCTCTGCCTTACTACTTGGCTATGCCGCCATCTTAAAGAGTTCTGGGAATTATTTCCTCTTCATACACTTCCAATGCATCGCCTTCTTTTAACTCTGGCGTTTCCTTATTAAAATCCATCTTTAACCCGGCTTCTAGGCCTTCCTTTACTTCGGTTACATCATCTTTGTTATGCTGGAGCTGAATAACTTTAGCAGTTCCGATCTTGTTTGCGCCTCTGACGACATCCGCAACCGCGCCTCTGACGACTTTACCGGATACCACCTTGCCCCCGATGATTGGGGATTTACCGTCTTTCTTAAATATAGCTAAAATTTTGAGCTTTCCCAATAAAGTTCTCCTCACTTCAGGCTCAAGCAAGGCACCCATCTCGGCCCGGATATGCTCAATCAATTCATAAATAACATTAAAGTTGGCGATCTTGATATTTTCCCTTTCGGCCAATCTTCTGGCCGATTCATCCACATTAACTCTGAAGCCGATAACCTGAGCTTTCGTGGCAATAGCTGTTTTTAGATCGTTCTCGGATATCGTACCGATATCATAGCTGACGACCCTATAACCCACCTCTTCCGATTTAATTTCCTTAAGAATGCTGTCGAGAGCCTCTAATGAGCTGGGAACATCCGATTTAAAAATAAGATTGAGGATCTTTTTGTTCTGCTCTTCTTCTCTGGGAGCCTGGAAGAACTGGAATAGGGGAGAGAGATCGACATTATCGGCTTTTATCTTCGTGGCCTCTTCTTTGGAATAAGCCGTAGTAAAACCTCTGCCGATCTCGGGTGCTCCTTGCCAGCCTGTAACTTCAACAGGCTGGGCCGGGCGGGCTTCAAGTATCAGTTTGCCGGTAAAATCATGAAGAGATTTAATTTTTCCGATCGATGTTCCGGCCACGATCCAATCGCCTAATTTTAATATGCCTTTATCCAATAATGCCGTGGCCACATAACCCCGGCCTTTATCCAGGTTTGATTCAATGATAACCCCTTCCGCCGGCAAAGAAGTATCTTCTTTCAGGTCTTCCATCTCGGCCAGGAGCAATATCATATCCAATATCTCAGAAATGTTCCGGCCTTCTTTTGCAGACACTTCGACAACAGGAACATTGCCTCCCCAATCCTCGACCAATACCTCTTCCGCGGCTAAATCCTGTTTTACCTTCTGGGGATTAGCCGCTTCTTTATCGATCTTGTTTATGGCAACCAGAAAAGGGATCTTTTCCTCTTTTATGATCCTTATGGCTTCTTTGGTCTGGGGTTTCACGCTTTCGTCTGCAGCGACAACCAGCACTGCTATATCAGCGACCTTGGCTCCTCTTGATCTGATAGCCGTGAAAGCTTCATGGCCGGGAGTGTCCAGAAAGGTAATAACCTTGCCTTTAACCTCGACTTGATAAGCTCCCATATGCTGAGTAATGCCGCCTGACTCCTTCTCAGCCACATTAGTCTTGCGGATAGTATCCAAAAGCTTTGTTTTTCCATGATCAACGTGTCCTAAAACCACCACTACTGGGGGTTTAACCGCTTTTGAATTTTCTTCCGGCATATTAGGCATATCTTTATATTTTAAACGTCCTTTATTCTACCATCTAAAACCCTCCGGGTCAAAATAAATAAGCCCCTTTCGGAGCTTATAGCTATTTCTTTATTTAAACCATGGCCTCAAATTCTGATTCTTTATCGTCGACCACAACTTCATCGCCTACGATCTTAACCTCAAAGTTGTTAGTCTTAGACCATTTTTGGCTAAGCGGAAGTTTTATCTTATCATCGATCAGCCTCTTTAAGAATCTGGCGCCGTAAGCCATTGAATAACCGTCAGCGACGATCTTTTCAAGTGCTTCAGGTTTGACGGCCAGAGTCTTGCTGTCTTTCTCCACCGTCTGCCTTATCTTATCGATGTAGATCAATGCGATCTGACGAGCTTCTTCATGCGTGAGGGGCTGGAATACGACCACCTGGTCAATGCGGTTCCGGAACTCGGGACTGAACTTCCGCTCAAGTTCCCGATTTACCTCTCCCATCACATCCTGGACTCCGACTTTCTTGCTCATGAAGCCAAAAGGACTGGTAAGCCGGCGGAAGTACTCCGAGCCTAGATTCGAAGTCATAATGATAATGGCATCAGACAAATATACCTTTTTGCCCCGGCCATCGGTGATCCAACCCTCGTCAAAAGCCTGAAGGAACAAATTCAACAAATTCGGGCTGGCTTTCTCGACCTCATCAAGAAGCACAACGGTGCAGGGGTTATCTTTCAACTGGTTCGTGAGGATGCCGCCCCGCTCCGATCCGACAATGCCCCGGGGCATGCCGATAAGCTTATTGATCGATACTCCGCCGTCCTGATACTCTGACATATCAATCCGGATCATCTTTTTTTCATCGCCGAAAAGAAACTCAGCGACAGCCTTGGCCAATTCAGTTTTGCCGACGCCAGTCGGGCCCAAGAAGAGAAGTACGCCATCGGGGCGGTTAAATCCGTCCTTGAGAGGCCCTTTATTCAAAATGAGACGGTGAGCGATCGCTCTGATTGCTTCCTTTTGGCCGATAACTCGGCGGCTCAGTTTTTCTTCAATGTTTCTGAATCTTTCTCCAACATCCCGGAACACCATGTCTTGCGGTATCTGGGATGCCTGAGATATGACATTAACAATATCGGCAGACCCTACATTCCAACGCCGGTCAATTTCGGCTTTCACGGAGGCTGTATCCAGCCATCCGATTACTTTATCAGGCAGGTGGAGATGCCTCTGATACCGTTCGGACAAGTCCAGAGCAGTCTCAAGAGCTTCATCCGCTATCTTCACGGAATAATTCCTCTCTAAGCGCGGCCTCAGATTATTGAGGATGTGTCTAGTTTGCTCTATGGTCGGCTCATTGATATATACGCATCGGAACCGGCGGGCCAAGGCCTCGTCCTCAGCGAAATATTCCTTATATTCGCCAAGTGTAGTAGCGGCGATTATCCGGACCTCGCCTCTGGATAAAACGGATTTAAATACATTGGCGGCGTCTGAAGGAGCGCCAAGCGCTGATCCTGCCCCAACCATAGTGTGGGCCTCATCAATAAACAAGATCAGATTGGGCCGTTCTTTGATCTCGCGGATCACATTCTGGATTCGGTCCTCGAACATGCCACGCAACATCGTTCCGGCAACCATCGTATTCATCTGCAGATTGACGATCTGGCAATCTCTGAGTCTGACGGGAATACTCTCCGGGTCGAATTCAATTCTTCTTGCCAAACCCTCGGCAATAGCTGTCTTGCCGACTCCGGCTTCTCCGATAAGCATCACGGAATTGGAACGCTCCCGATGGCAGAGAACTTCAAGTACCTGCCGGATCTCGGTATCCCGTCCATATACGGCAGGTATCTTATCCTGACGCGCCAAAAGATTCAGATTGGTCGCAAAATGCTTCAAAAATGGCGGGAGCTCAAAGCGCTTACGCAAACGCTCCTCACGCAACTCATTATCACGCATTCTGGTGGCTATCCGGGAAACAAGCACATCAGGCTCGATCCCATGCCGGCGTAGAATGGAAACCGGGATTCCCTGGCTTTCTTCAAATATGCCCGAGAATAGATCGGCCGACTCAATAGTCTGGCGTCCTGCCCGGGCCGCTTGATGGAATGCCAATTTAAAAACCAATTTAGTTGCCGGCGCCACGCGCAGTTCGCGCCCGGCTGATCGAGGTAACACATGGAGGTGTTCCTCTAAAGCCTGCAGTATCTCATGTGGATTTAATTCCAAATCGCGCATGACCTGGGCGAAGGTCTCCCATTCTACTTGAGCGAACCCAAGAAAGATATGTTCGTTGGTTATAAACGCATGGTCGCGTCTTCTGGATTCTTCAATAGCCCGGTCAATGACTCTTTGGGCGCTTTCGCCGATTTTGCTCTGGGCGATGTCAAAGTCTTCCATGTTTTCAAGCTACTCTCCTTGGACAAGATAATACAACAAATAGACGCAAAGGTCAATAGAACAAAAACTGCGAATATAAAATAAACTGCCGAAATGGCAGTTTATTTTATATATGCGGAGAGGATGGGACTCGAACCCATAAGCCGCTTTTTAGACGGCTACGGTTTAGCAAACCGCTGGCTTACCATTCGCCGCACCTCTCCAAGACCATACCGATAATTCAATAAATTTTACCATAAAATCTACCCCCTAGCAATAACCAAAGCGATAATTTTCCCGGCTCCATTCTGCTTTAATACCTTTGCACATTCATTAAGAGTCGAGCCGGTCGTGCAAACATCGTCTACAAGCAATACATTCCTGCCCTCTAAATTGCTCCCGATGAATTTGAACTTGCCGATCATATTATTCTCCCTGTCTTTTCGTGACTCAAGATCGGCTTGCGGTTTGGCATGATCCCTGACGATGCTTCCTGCCAGCAATTCCCAGCCCATGTTCTCTTTTAATTCTCCTGCTATCAGCTCGGCTTGATTGAACCCTCGCCAGTTCAGCCTGTAGCGAGTAAGCGGAATAGGCATGACCAGGGGAGTGGCTCCCAAGGTACTATCCAGGCATCCCGTACTGGATAGCCGGCGCAGATACTTTTCGATCAAACTATAAATGGGCTTAGACATATCCTCGACAAAACGGTATTTCAAGGTTTTTATCATCTTCTGTATCTTCGGATCTTTGTAATCGCTGGCCACCCATAAATTGTCCACGAAGTAATTCTTACGGCAGTTAAAGCAGGTTTGGCCATAGCTTACAGGCCTTTCACAACCTATGCACTCAAAATTTTTCTTGACTGCCGTCAGCTTGAAGCACTCCCTGCAGACATACTCTCCATATTGACCGCAAAAGAGGCATCGGGAGGGGAACAGAAGGTCCAAAATCCATCCGCGGGCAAGCTGGGGATAATTCATGCAAACTAATCTACCTTATATTGTGATATAATGAAAGCGTGAGTTTACTTAACTTTTTTAAGCCAAAAAGCAGATTAGGAATTGATATCGGAACGGCATCGATAAAGATAGTCGAACTCGAAAAAAAATCCGGCAGATTCATGCTTTATAATTACGGACTTTTCGGGCTGATGGGGACCAAGAGCAGTAACCCGGCCGCTATGGGGCAAAGCATACTGAACTTGCCCAATGAGGAGATAATAAGAGGGATAAAGGAAGTTTTAAAAATAGCGGGGATCAGATCGAGAGAAGCTGTAGCTTCCATACCATCTTTTTCAACTTTTTCCAAAATAATTGAAATGCCCTACGTTTCAGACCAGGATCTGACCAAAGTTTTGCCTTTTGAAGCAAAGAAGCATATTCCTACTCCTCTTGAGGATGTTATACTTGATTGGTCTATCATAGGGACCGTTGAAAATAAAGATAATAAAGAAGCTTTGCCTAATGTGGAGATATTCATGGCAGCCGTGCATAAGAACGAAGCAAAAAGATATCAGGAGATTGTAACCGGCGCAGGCCTGGACCTGGTTGCCTTAGAGCTTGAGAATTCCTCATTAATCCGTTCTCTAATAGGCAACGATCTTAGCCCGACTGCAATCATCAATATCGGAGGCAGAAGCACTTCAATAATAATCATTGATAAAGGCTACGAGAGAGTCAGCCATAATTATGAGATCGGGGGATTCGAGATAACCAAGTCCATAGCCCAATCCCTCAATATTGGCCTTGATAAAGCCGAGGAGCTTAAAAAGAAGTTTGGCCTCAAACAATCCGGGGAGGATATAATTAACCAAGCCATGGTTTCACTGATTGATATGATGGTTTTTGAGACTAAAAAGATAATCAGTAATTATGAGGCATCCAAGAACAGAAAGATAGAAAGGATCTTATTAGTGGGAGGACTTACTAATATGCCGAATTTCCCGGACTATTTCCAAAATAAACTTGGACGGAAAGTATACCTGGGTAATGCTTTGTCCAGAATCCAATATCCGACCGAATTGACCCCGATTGCCAAAGAGATTGCCAGTACCTTTGCCATAAGCATCGGTTTGGCCATGAGGAGTAAATAATTTTAAAGATGAGTAACGAAATACAATTTCTTCAGGAGAAAAGGACTAAGATAGAATTGGGCACAAAGACCCGGAATAAGCTTTTAACGATCGGCATAGTAGCTTTAGCATTGGTCTTGGCTGCGAGTTCAGTCTTAACCTATTTAAAATCTAATTTAACGGGCGAGATCGTCCAAATAGACTCCGATCTGGATGCTTTGGAGGCAAGACGAGATAAAAAATTTGAAGGAGAGCTGTTGGTCGTAAAGAAACAACTGGGTCTGATATCAAGCTTATTAGATAACCACATTTACTGGTCTAATACTTTAACAAAAATAGAGAACCTGCTCCAGGGCCAGGTCCAGGTTAAAAATCTCGGGTTGGATAAGAGTCTTAACGAGGTAAAACTAGGAGGAGTAGCCGCCAGTTATTCGACCATAGCCAAGCAGATCGCGGCTTTCCTAAGTGATGATTCTATAGAAGATGTTATTCTTGAAGGAGCTGAAGTTAAACCTACAGGCATTGAGATAACCATGAAATTGAAACTAAAATCTAAACCGGCACCAGAGTCCGAAACAACATCAGAATCCCAAAATGGCCAATAAGAACCAAAGTTTAATCGGGGCTTTATTGATCAGCGCGGCTGGATTTCTAAGCTTCTTCTTTGTGCTGCAAACTTACGATAACCTTAATCAGCTCAGAACCGCCGTAGCGGAAAGAAGGACGCTTCTGGAATCAAGAACAAAAATAATAGACGATGTACTGAAACTCAAGCAAGATTATGACGCTAAAAAAGCCGAAATCGACAAGATATCTTCCATAATCCCAAGCAGAAAGCAGCTGCCCGAGCTTGTTTCGGCCTTTGAATCCATGGCCAGTACCAACGGATTAGCTTTAAATTCCTTAAATATAGCCGAGAACGAGAACTCCTCAGAGGAGGATGCGGGCAATCCTTTCAAAACAATGAATATCCAGAACAAATTAAATGGAAGCTATGAATCATTCAGAAATTTTCTTTCTTCAGTTGAATCAAGCAGGAGGTTGATCGATATAAACACGGCAAAACTGAATCTGGAAGAGACCGGCGAAATTTTAATCGAAATTAACGGACGGGCTTATATCTTGAAATAATGGAAACCAATAATAATTTTATAATTATAATTCTCATCGCAGCCGGAATCATTGGAGGATACATCTATTACACCAATATTGCTTCCGAGGTATTCATAAATCCAGCCTTGGGCGGCAAAGTCGATGATCTCAAGAAGCTAGACGGTATTGGCCTGAATCTTTCGGATGCGGAGCTAGCCAGAATAAACGCTTTGCAGATTTTCGGAGAATATCCCGTCAATCCCGGGACAACCGGTAAGAAAAACATCTTTGCGCCTTTTTAAGTATGCCTATAAATATACCTTCGACACTAGTTTCTGAGCTCTTAAAGATCGGGGCTATTCAAGAGCCTCAGATTTCTGAACTAAGCGAAGGCGCCAGAAAAGACAATAAAGATTTCGGCCAGGCATTGGTAGATAGCGGGCTTATATCCGACAAGGATCTCCTTGAGATCAAGTCTAAGTTATATAATCTACCCAAATTAGACCTTGAGAAAATAGATCTTAACAAGCGTGCCCTGGAAGAAATATCCGAAGACGTCGTAAGCTTTTATAAAATAGCGCCGTTTGCCAAAGAGGGGAACATCCTCAGGGTTGGGATAATCAACCCGGAAGACGTAGATGCGTTAGAGGCTTTAAAATTCATTGCGACAGATAAGGGATTGCTGCTGGAAAAATATGTCATAAGCTATCATGATTTTGAAACAATCCTGAAAAGCTATAAGACCTTGAGCGGAGAAGTCGGAAAAGCACTGGAATCCCTGAATGAAGAATTAGACAAGAAAGATGTAATAACTCCCAAGATAGTCGAGAGCATCAGCACAGAAGGAGCGGTAACCAGGATCGTAGCCTCAATCCTGAAGTATGCGGTTGAGTTAAGGGCTTCCGATATTCACATCGAACCGTTCGAGGAATATGTAAGGGTCAGATTCAGGGTGGATGGATTATTGGCCACCTCCCTTACATTGCCGAAGAATGTCCACTCAGCAGTAGTTACCCGGGTAAAGATACTTTCGGTCCTAAAGATAGATGAGATGAGACTTGCTCAGGACGGTAGATTTTCCACTTCTTTTAACCGGAAGCGGTATGATTTTCGTGTCTCGACCTTCCCCACGAAAAACGGAGAGAAAGTCGTAATGCGTATTCTTGATCCTCTCAGCGAAAAGATCGATCTTGGCCAGCTTGGTTTAGAGGGAAGATCATTGGAAGTTATTGAAACCGCCATCGCTAAGCCATTCGGCAGTATCCTTATCACCGGTCCGACCGGTTCAGGCAAATCAACTACTCTGGCCGGAATACTCCGCAAGCTGAACAAAGAGGATGTGAATATAGTCACTCTTGAAGATCCGATCGAGTATTATATTGAGGGTGTGAACCAATCTCAGATCCATGAGGAAATTGGCTATACGTTTGCCAGTGGATTAAGATATATCTTAAGGCAGGATCCTGATATTATAATGGTAGGAGAGATAAGAGACAAAGAAACAGCCGGCTTGGCGACCCAAGCCGCTCTTACCGGACATATCGTGCTATCAACCCTGCATACCAATGATGCTATAGGCGTAATTCCTCGACTCATCGATATGGCGGTTGAGAAATACCTGATCCCTTCGACTCTGAATGTAGCTGCCGCTCAAAGACTTCTGAGGAAGCTCTGTCCTGAATGCAAATTAAAGGCCAAGTCCAATCCCGGAGAGAAGAAAATAATTGATGACGCATTAACGGCGATGCCAAAGCTATACCGGGAGTTAATGGCCAAGGAATACATATTATATAAGCCAAATTTAAAAAATCCTTGCAAAATATGCGGAGGAAAAGCTTTTAAAGGCAGAATCGGCATATTCGAGCTTCTGGAGATGAACGATCATCTGGAGGAAATAATCCTTGGCACCATATCCGAATCCGCGATGAGAGAGGAAGGCGTGAGGCAGGGAATGATAACAATGTTCCAGGACGGAATTTTGAAAGTTTTAAAAGGTATCGTTTCATTGGAAGAGCTGCTGGAAGTGGCTCAAAGCGATGAATCTGCCTAATCATTATGGAATACCGCCAATATTTAGATGAATTACTTACCTACACCGCTCAGAATGGCGGCTCTGACCTTCATTTATCTCCGGGTAACTATCCGATAGCCAGAATAGACAGCAGGTTGATGCCCATCCCCAATAAAAATATTCTCGACAGGCCTACATTGGAGGGATTGGTATTCGCCCTGCTCGGAGAAGAGCGCAAAAGAAGGTTCCTAGCCGAGAAGGAGTTGGATTTCTCCTACGAATACGGCGACAAAGCGAGATTTAGGGTCAATACTTATTTTTCAAAAGGCGAAGTCGCCGCAACGTTAAGATTGATCCCGAATATCATAAGGAGCATCGAAGAACTCAACCTTCCCCCCATAGTTCAGGCTTTTACAAAGCTATCACAGGGATTCGTTTTGGCCGTAGGCCCGAATGGCCATGGAAAATCAACCACATTAGCGGCAATAATAGATACTATTAATAAAGAGCGGGCTGAAAAGATAGTAACTATAGAAGATCCGATAGAGTACATTTTCGCCCCCGAAAAGAGCATCATAGACCAGAGGGAGATATATCAGGACACTTTTTCATTCCATAAAGCTTTGAAATCGGTGTTCCGGCAGAATGTTAATGTCATAATGGTAGGGGAGATGAGGGATTATGAAACCATGAGCGCTGCCGTTACGGCCGCTGAGACAGGCCACTTAGTTCTAGCTTCATTGCATACTAATAGTGCTTCCCAAACCATAGAACGAATAATTGACAGCTTCCCGCCAAATCAACAGATTCAGATCAGAACTCAATTAGCGAATACGATATCCGGGATAATATCGCAGCGGTTGATACCCAGCCTAAAGGGAGGACTGGTCCCGGCAGTAGAGATCATGATTGCCAACAATGCCGTCAGGACCCTTATCCGCGACGACCGGTTAAGACAGATAGATCTTGTAATAGAAACCAGCCAAGACATGGGAATGATAACCCTGGACAAGTCTTTAGCCAGCCTCGTCAGACAGAAAATAATAAGCCAGGAAAAAGCAGAATTTTATTCCCTTAATCCGATTGGTTTTAAGTCCCTTCTATAATAAATGCGATTTAACTACAAAGTAAAAAGTATTGCCGGGGAGATCCTGGAAGGAAGGATAGAAGCAAACAGCGAGAGGGAAGCTGTGGGTGTTTTGCACGGCAAAGAATATGTAATCATATCTTTAACTCAATTAGAAGCGAATATATTTGATATTGACATAATGGGCAGGCTCAATCGGCCCAGTTCCAAAGATCTGGCTGTATTTACAAGGCAATTGGCAACTTTAATAGATGCCGATATGCCGATCCTTGAAAGCCTACGAACCTTGGCCGAACAGGCGAATAAGCCATCCTTTAAGAAGATCATAGAGAACATAGCCAAGTATATAGAAAGCGGCTCCTCCTTATCAGAAGCACTGGGAAATTATCCGAACCTGTTCTCTTCTTTCTTCATAAATCTGGTGAGATCCGGGGAAGCGTCCGGTAAATTGCATGATTCATTGATGTATTTAGCCTCTCACCTTGAAAAAAGCCAGGAGTTAAACTCTAAGATCAAAGGGGCAATGGCTTATCCCGCCTTTATTCTGGTCTCCTTGATCATAGTTGCTTTTATAATGGCGGTTTGGGTCCTGCCGAATCTGTTGGCGATCTTTGACGAAGTTGGCGTAAAGGATCTTCCTATCACCACCAGAATTTTAATATTCGTTACTAATTTCGTTAACAAGTACTATTACTTCATAATTTTTTCTGCCTTATTCCTCATCGGATATTCTTATTATTACATCCGGACTCCCAAAGGAAGGGACCAGTTCGATAATCTTAAAATAAAAGCCCCATATCTGGGTCCCATGATCAAGAATTTTTATATTTCCAGGATATCGGAAAGCTTGGCCACTTTAGTCAAATCGGGCATACCTATTCTGGATTCTTTCCTTATTACATCTAATATCGTAAATAATACGCGGTACAGAAAGATATTGATCGAAGCTACGGAGTCCATAAAAAGAGGCGAAACTATAGCCAACTCCTTAAAAGACTATCCCGAAATACCCCCCCTACTTTCTTCAATGATAGCGATAGGGGAGAAGACCGGAAAGCTTTCTGCGATGCTCGACCATGTAGCTAAATTCTTCAAAGGCGAATCAGAAAGCGCCATTCAAACCTTATCCCAGCTCATAGAACCGGCAATGGTTTTGGTTCTAGGCTTAGCAGTTGCGGTTCTAGTATCAAGCATCTTGCTGCCAATGTACAATTTGGTAGACGCCATATAAGATCATTGTTGATATCTTAATTGTTGTAATTTGTGAATAATTTATAATTATAAAGAAGTAAAGTACGATATAATGGTCAAACGAATGATTTCTAAAAACCAGTTTTCAAGAGGTTTCACTTTGATTGAGTTGCTAGTTGTCATATCTGTTATCGGGACATTAGCTACATTAATCCTTCTCCAGCTTGGCACTGCCAGAGCTAAAGCCAGAGATGCCAAAAGGATTGCCGATGTAGCCCAATTAAGAACGGCTATTGAGCTGTATTTTGATGATAATGGCGGGCGATATCCAACTGCAATGACAATTGCTAATCTGGGATCTTATTTTTCTGCTCCGGCTTTACCCAATGATCCTCTTACCGGAAATGCTTACCGTTATGCATATAGCCCGGCAACAAACCCAAACCGATTCCAGGTCTGGACAGATCTAGAGAGGCCGAATACACCTGCATTCAGTGCCGATGCCGACATCAACTCAACGGGCTGGAGCGGCAGTACCGTAAACGGCGCCACTGAAAGCACTACTTCCTGTTCCGGATCAAATGATTGTATATATGATCTTGGACAAAGATAATAAAATAATAAATAATTTATAACTAAAAAAATATGAACAAACTAAAAAAACATGCTTCGAAGGGTTTCACTCTTGTAGAATTGCTGGTCGTAATATCAATAATCGGCGTACTTGCCACGCTTGTCCTTCTCCAGCTTGGCACTGCCAGAGCTAAAGCCAGAGATGCCAAAAGGATTGCCGATGTATCACAGTTAAGAACAGCTCTTGAACTGTATTTTGATGATAATGGCGGCCACTATCCCACCGGACTGACAATTGCTAATCTAGGCGCGTATTTCTCTTCCCCGGCTTTACCTACTGATCCTCTAAGCGGAAATGCTTATCGCTACGCTTTCGATCCGGCAACAAACCCGACTAAATTCCAGATCTGGACAGACCTGGAAAGAGCTAACGCCCCCGCTCTTAATGCCGATGCTGACATCAACTCAACAGGCTGGAGCGGCAATACCATAAACGGCGCCACTGAAAGCACTACCTGTTCCGCGGCAAATGATTGCATATACGATCTGGGCCAGGATTAGATAGGACTTTTACCATTTATATTTAAAATAACAACCTGATCAGGTTGTTATTTTAAATATAAAAATCTAAAATGATACTATGGAATTGCTGATTTTTATAATCGGGCTTGTCATAGGAAGTTTTTTTAACGTGATCTTATATCGCTTAGATAGGGAGAAAGGGATATTCTTGGGCCGGTCAAAATGTCCGAAATGCCAAAAATTACTCCAGTGGTATGATCTAATACCGCTAATCAGCTTCCTCTTCCTGAAAGGGAAATGCCGATACTGCGGTCAGCATATATCATTTGTATATCCGGCCGTAGAATTGTTTACGGGAGTGATATTCGTTCTCTTCTACAGATTCGCAGGATTGCCATTAGACACGGCTGCGGCATATTATTTTATTCTTCTTTTATTTTTTATTCCTCTAATATTCTTCGATTACCTTTATTTTATAATTCCCGATAAGATAATTATCCCTCTTATAGGGCTGTCTTTCGCCTTTGCATTAATATTCCGACGAGAGGAGCTTATAAGCCTGTTGACACTAGGCTTAGTATTGGGCGGATTTTTTGCTATATTATATTTAGCTTCCAAGGGCAGATGGGTCGGGTTGGGAGATGCTAAATTAGCTTTTCTGATAGGATTGGCTTTCGGCTATCCTCCTGCTGTCTTAATAATGGTTTTTTCGGTGTGGATAGCAGCTTTGGCCGGAATCCTTATAATTATTTTCAGGAAAGGCTCCCTCAAATCAGAATTGCCCTTTGGGACGTTCTTATCAATAATTTCAATAATTTATATTATATTCCAAAATGAAATACAATCTTTCAACATTTTCTTTTATTAAAAATCTTGACGGGCGATTTAAGAAAGTCCTGCCTGTCTTGATCCTGCTGGTTTTAGTCCTGATCGCTTCCATATTCATATGGCCTTTAAGCAAGCCTGAGCTGACAAAGGCAACTTTAATCTTAGACCTCGGGGGCCAAAAAAGAGCTTTTGAAGGAGACACTTTCGAAGGCATGACTATACTTGATGCCCTTAACATATCGACTAAAGCCGGGAATATTGATTTTACATATGCTATCAGAGATGACGGCATTAATATTCTTACACTAAACGGGCCTTTTAATGGAAGTGAATTTTTACTCAACTCCAAACAGGTGGATGCCGGCCAAATAAATAAAATACCGGTAAAAGCGGGGGACAAGATAGAAATTAAAGTCATCAACTAGCCATGAAAATTGGCAAGACAAGAGGCTTCACTCTTATTGAAGTGATTGTAGTATCCGGACTCTTAATTATTATTTCCTCTTTGCTGATAACCCGGCTATCTTCTAATAAGCTGGATATGGGTAAAATCGCAAACTCGGTGGTGCTGGACTTACGGGTTATCCAATCCTATGCCCTCAATACCAGGCAGTATAATAATACGATCCGATGCGGTTACGGTTTCCATTACATAAATTCCCAGAACTACGAATTATATGCCGGTAGAGATACGGCAAGCAGCAACTGCAAGGCGCCTTTTAGATACTCAAACGAAACTAGCACTCCTGGAGTTGAATTCAGAACCCTTGATCCCCGGGTAACATTCTCCGGAACCCTTACCGATCTGTTCTTCCTTCCTCCTGATCCTAAACTCTACTCCGGCAGTTCCACTAGTCCGGCAACAAATCCACGGCGCATAACCATAAGGAAAGCAAGCCAAGCTTCGTGCAACGACCCTGCAAACTGCAAGTATATCTGCGTTTATGCTTCCGGCAGGATAGAAGTCTATAATTATAGCAGTTCATGCAATTAGAATCCCATGCAAATTAAAGATACAGAAAAAGGATTAACGCTGGTTGAGGTTATGGTAGCTTTGGTTTTTCTTACTTTGGGAATGCTTCCCATATTCTCCGTAATCACTTCGTCTTTAAATTTGGCCAGCCGGATAGAGAATAATCTTGTGGCCGCCAACCTTGCCCAGGAGGGAGTAGAGGTAGTCCGAGCAATAAGAGATGCCAATTGGATGGCCGGCAATGCTTTCAACCAAAACCTTTCTAACGGCTCATATACGGCCTCCTGGGATTCACTGACATTGACGCCCTGGTCCACCGGTCAGGATTCCAACTTAAAGCTAAGCAGTACCAATGTTTATTCCCATACCACCGGCTCCAGAACGATATTTTCCCGGATCATAAGAATAACCAATTTCAGCAACTGGATTCAGGTGAGAGTTGACGTAGCATGGAACGAGAGGGGACAGAGCAAGGCCGAAAGTGTACAAAGTTACCTTTTTAACTGGAAGTAAAAACTTTGATAAAAAACAATACAAACAAAGGATTCACGACTATTGAAGCTCTAGCCACTATTTTCGTTTTTTCAATACTCGCATTGTTAGTAGCCGGAATTTTTGCCCAGACAGTCAGGCTTCAGAGAAGAGCCGGAGCAGCCGAAAGGGTTCAAGAAGATGCTATTTTTGTTCTGGAATCGATGGCTAAACGCATAAGGGTTAGCGAGATCCACGACCAGGATAGCCCGGATTGCAGCCGTACTACTTTGGATTTAGACCATCCGGTTAGCGGCAATATAAGATATTATTTAAGCAACGGCGAGGTCAGGAAAACCGAAGGCGGAAGGACTGAAAGTTTGAGCTCAAGCAAAGTGGAGTTTACTCAGTTAGCTTTTTGCGTAACAGGCTCAATTTTTGGAGATAACCTGCCCACCAGAGTAACGATCGTAGCTTCACTACGCTATAGGAGCACTGAAACCATGTACCGCCTGCCCATCTACCTGCAAACAACAATAACCACAAGATCGATTGTTAACTAATATGACTCCCAAACAAAAGCAAAAGGGTTCAATAATCTTATTCGCGGTCGCGATCCTGTCCATTCTAGTCGGTATTTCTGGAGCGGTCGCAGCAATCCTTATCCCTAAGTTAAAGGTATCTTCGGATTCCCTTAACTCCGTTGTATCCATCTATGCCGCGGACAGCGGCATAGAATGGTGCCTGTATCTCTTCAGGAAAAAACCTAACCCGCCGGCAATGCCCACAATGGATCCGGGTGTGACCCTAGAAATCTACCGGGGCAACAGCAATAAACCCGCTACCTGCAGTTCTAAAGAATCACCCCTGGATCACCGGGCCGTAGGCACATTCAGAGGCGTAAGCAGATCCCTGGAAGTTCAATAACGATCTGAGAATTAGAATAGAGCGGACTTCATTGAATTAGGGTCTTTTTTGTTGTAACTTATCAAAATATGGATAAAGACACGGCAAAAGAAAGGATAGGAAAACTAAAGGAGGCTATAAATAAATATCGCTATCAATATCATGTTCTGGACAGATCAGAAATATCTGAGGAGGCTTTGGATTCATTGAAAAAGGAGCTTTTCGATCTTGAGCAGAGATATCCTGAATTAGTAACACCGGATTCTCCGACCCAAAGAGTCGAAGGGAAACCTTTGGATAAATTTAAAAAGGTCCGGCATGAAAGCCGGATGTTTTCTCTTAATGACGCTTTTTCCGAAGAAGATGTACACGATTGGGCAAAAAGACTGGAGAATGCGGGAATTACCGATATCAAAGAATTCTACTGCGATCTTAAGATGGACGGCTTGGCAGTAGAGCTGATCTATGAGGATGGGTTATTATCGTCAGGTTCAACCCGGGGTGACGGAGTTATTGGAGAAGATGTTACCCAAAATCTAAAAACGATTGAAGCAATTCCGCTTAGGCTGGATTCCTCCAACCCTCCGAAAAAGCTGGTGGCCAGGGGGGAGGTTTTCCTGACTAGAAAAGAATTTAAAAGAATAAACAGAGAGCAGAAGGAAAAAGGAGGCAAAGCATACGCCAATCCGCGCAATATTGCTGCCGGTTCCATAAGACAGCTTGATCCCAAAATAACAGCCGGCCGGAAGCTTGATTTTTACGCTTATGCGATCGTCGGGAATATAGACAAGTACCCGACTAAAGACAAAGAGTATAAAGCGCTTAGGGAACTCGGGATAAAGACCAATCCTCACGGGATAGTGGCTAAATCAATAGGAGAGGTGCTTAAGTTCCGGGAAGAATGGGCTGAAAAGAGAGATGACCTTGAATACGAGATAGACGGCTTGGTCATATCTATTAATGAGCGCAGACTATTTGAGAGGGCAGGCACAGTCGGCAAAGCTCCACGAGGAGCCATAGCTTATAAATTCTCCCCTAAAGAAGCTGAAACTATAGTTGAGGATATAATCGTAAGCGTCGGCCGGACAGGCACTCTGACACCCTTGGCGGTCTTGAAACCGGTTCAGATCGGCGGAGTTACCGTCTCCCGGGCAACGCTTCATAATATCGATGAGGTCCGCCGATTAGAAGTTAAGATAGGAGATACAGTGGTTGTCGGCCGGGCCGGCGATGTCATACCTGACGTGATCAAAGTGATCAAAGAACTTAGGACCGGAAAAGAAAAAGAATTCCACATGCCAAAAAATTGCCCGGTTTGCGGACAACCTGTAGTGCAGATCTCCGGCCAGGTAGCCTATAAATGCACTAATCAGGATTGCCCGGCTATCAAAAGAGAAGCGATATATCACTTTGTTTCCAGGCGAGCTTTGGATATGGCCGGGATCGGGCCAAAGCTGATCGATCAGCTTATGAATACCGCCCTCATTCACGATTCAGCTGATTTATTTAAGCTCAAGAAAGAAGATTTATTAAACCTAGAAAGATTCGCTGACAAGTCAGCGGAAAAAGCAGTCACCGCTATCCAATCTAAAAAGAAAGTGGCGCTGGATAAATTTATTTATGCTTTGGGGATTGACCATGTCGGGGAAGAAACCGCAGTATTACTAGCCAAGAGGTTTCATAATCTTAATAATCTGCGGGATGCGTCTTTGGAAGCTTTGCAGAACATCCATGACATCGGACCGGTTGTGGCAGAGAGCATCCATAAATGGTTTCAGAAGCCTTACAGCAAAAAACTTCTTGATAAATTCCAAAAAGTAGGGCTAAATATCCTGGAAGAAAAAGCCGTAAAAGGTTCGGACAAGCTCAAAGGCTTAACATTCGTTCTGACGGGTACTCTTGAATCACTGGGCAGAGAAGAAGCCAAAGATAAGATCCGCAGCTTGGGTGGAGATGTCTCCTCGTCCGTATCCAAAAATACTGACTATGTTGTTGCCGGTTCCGAACCCGGTTCCAAATATGACGATGCCAAGGAACTCGGAGTGAAGATCATAAGCGAGAAGGAATTTCTCAAACTGTTAGATTAGCTTTACTTTTCATACTGTATTTATCTCCGAAATATAGGGTCGATTTTTATAGTAAATTGTGCTAAATTACAATCTATGCTAACTGATGGAGAGGTAAAAAAGATCGCTAAGCTGGCGAGAATAGAAATAAGCGACCAAGATACAGACAAACTCAAAGAGGAGCTGTCCTCAATCTTGGATTTTGTAAATAAGCTGAATGCAGTTAATACGGAAGAGGTTGAACCGCTCTATCAGACAACCGGTTTAACAAACAGTGTCAGGCCAGATGAGGATAGGGAAGAGTTTAAGATGGATAAAAGCTTGGAAGATAAATTAGTCGGCCAAGCGCCTCATACGGAAAATAACTTTGTTAAAGTCAGGTCGGTCCTGAATAAATAATGTTCGATAATCTTACAATTAAAACCGCCCGCGAAGGGCTGGATAAAAAAGACTTCTCGGCTAAAGAGCTGTTTACCCACTATATCCGCAAGATAGGACAGCACAAAGAGCTGAATGCTTTCATATCGACTTTTGATTTTCAGGATAACCAGTCAATAGGTCCGCTCCGCGGAATACCCTGCGCCGCTAAGGACAATATGCTCATAGATGGCACGCCTACTACAGCCGGTTCAAGGATATTAAGCGATTATAAAGCTTCATACGATGCCGCAGTCATTAAGAATTTAAAGAATGCCGGCGTTGAATTTTTAGGAAAAACTAACATGGATGAGTTTGCCATGGGTTCATCTACGGAGAATTCAGCTTTTGGGCCAAGCAAAAACCCTCACAATCCAAAGCGTGTTCCGGGAGGTTCGTCCGGAGGCTCAGCAGTAGCGGTTGCGGCCGATCTGTCTGTATTTGCGCTGGGCTCCGATACCGGAGGCTCTATCCGGCAGCCGGCAAGCTTGTGCGGAATTGTCGGGCTGAAGCCGACTTACGGCAGAGTTTCCCGACATGGACTGATAGCAATGGCTTCATCCCTCGATCAAATCGGCCCGCTTACGAAAAATGTATATGATTCGGCTTTGGTCCTGAATTATCTTGCCGGCCAGGATATCTTTGATTCTACGACCGTCAAATCAAAAACTGATGATTTCACTCAGGATCTGGAAAAAGATATTAAAGATTTACGCGTAGGCGTGCCAAAAGAGTTCTTTGGCGCCGGACTTGATCCCGAAGTTAATGAAAAAGTTCAAAGAGCAATAAGCGTTCTGGAAAAATTAGGTTGTGAGATATCTGAAGTTTCCCTGCCTAACAGCGAATACGCCTTAGCCGTTTATTACATTGTGATGCCCTGCGAAGTTTCATCTAATCTAGCCCGGTTTGACGGCATCAGATACGGATATTCGGCCAAAGAAGCTGGAGACCTGGCCGAAGTTTACTCCAAATCCCGAGCCGGAGGATTCGGCCCGGAACCCAAGAGAAGAATCATGCTGGGAACCTATGCCTTATCATCCGGATATTACGATGCATATTATTTGAAAGCTCAAAAGGTCAGGACCCTTATCAAGAAAGATTTCGATAAGGCTTTTGAGAAATTTGATGTTTTAGTCGGACCAACCACGCCCAGCACGGCATTTAAGATAGGGGAGAAGTCGAACGATCCGCTGGCTATGTACCTTTCTGACATTTATACCGTCCCGATGAACCTGACCGGTATGCCGGCGATATCGATTCCCTGCGGTCTTGGCAGGGAATCAAAAATGCCTGTCGGATTTCAGATGATTGCCGGCCAATTTGAAGAATCCAAGCTTCTCAATGTTGCTCATCAGCTTGAGGAAGCATTAAAATAGATCATGATAGAAACCTTAGCCCAAATTTACGGCGCATCTCCGATTCCTGACGCAATAAGAATTTGGCAGATAATTTCATACATACTGACTATAGTTTTTGGGTTCCTGATCTTTTTAGTCATCAGGAATTTTATAAAATTAAAAAACTCTCAGACAGCTGTAATAACTAAAACTGCCGAAATAACTACTTCGTCCGGCGGAGCTCTTGGAGCCAGATGGCAAGAGATTTTAAAACATATCGAGTCAACGAATGAGGGCGAGTGGAAATTTGCCGTAATTGAGGCCGATAAGCTAGTGGACGACTTATTAAGATCATCCGGCTTTCCCGGAGAGACTATGGGGGAGCGTCTAGTGAATATAGATAAATCCCAGCTAGTGTCATTGGACAGGCTATGGGAGGCTCATAAAACAAGGAATCGCCTGGTCCATGATGCGAATTATTTTCTACGCTATGCCGAAGCCAAGAAAGCTGTCCGGCTTTATGAAGAAACTCTCAAAGAGCTCGGGGCGCTTTAGACTGGATTGCCCTCATCTTCTTGGGCATCAAAATACATCCCGTACGGGATGTATTTTGATGTGGACCTGAGGGGACTTGAACCCCTAACCTCTTCCATGCCATGGAAGCGCTGCTACCAGTTGAGCTACAGGCCCTCTTTAAGCATTGAAAAAATACCATAAAAATGGTAAAATTACAACGTTAACAATACTAATTAAGGCCCTCGTCGTTCAACGGATAGGACGGAGGTTTCCTAAACCTTAAATCGAGGTTCGATTCCTCGCGAGGGCACAAGCGAATTTATGGAACTACCCAAGGAAGTAGCCGGAATAACTGGAAAATTGAATAGCTCGGGTTTTGAAGCTTATGCCGTAGGCGGATGCGTACGGGATTTGCTTATGGGCAAAGAACCGAAAGATTGGGATATAACAACCAATGCTAATCCCGAAGCGATCCAAAGAATATTTCCGGACAGCTTTTACGAGAACAAATTCGGAACCGTTACGGTAAAGACCGGCAGCGATAAGCTAACTCTTAAAGAAGTTCAGATCACCCCATACAGAGTGGAAGGCGAATACAAAGATAAACGCCATCCGGAAGAAGTTAAGTTTGTCACGAAACTGGAAGACGATCTTTCTAGACGCGATTTCACGATTAATGCCATGGCTCTGGGGGAAGGCGGCCAAATCATCGATCTGTTCGAGGGTCGGAAAGATCTTAAAAATAAATTAGTCAGGACAGTCGGTAACCCCGAAGAAAGATTTGCCGAGGACGCCTTGAGAATATTAAGAGCTGTCCGTTTTGCCGCGGTCCTGGATTTTAAGATCGAGGAAAAGACCCTGGAAACGATCCGGGGAAATGCCGGCTGGCTGGAAGCGATCTCAAAAGAAAGGATCAGGGATGAATTCATAAAGATCATCAATTCGGACCTTGCTTATGAGGGTATGCTGCTGCTTGAGGAAACCGGACTGCTGAAATATATCATTCCGGAATTGTTGGAAGGCGTCGGAGTAGAGCAGAATCTCCATCATATATATACGGTGTGGGAGCACCTTACCCGGGCTTTAAAATATACAGCTGACCAGAATTATTCTCTCGAAGTCCGGCTGGCTTCCTTATTCCATGATATCGGTAAGCCTAGATCAAAAAGGGGAGCAGGACGGAACTCTACATTCTATGGTCACGAAGTCATCGGGGCAAAATTGGCCGCGCAGATAATGGACAGGCTGAAGTTCTCCAAAGACCAGACCGAGAAAGTCGTCAGATTGGTCCGTTATCACATGTTTTATTATAACCCCGAAGAGGTTACCGAATCTTCGGTGAGGAAATTACTAGTGAGGATCGGCCTTGAGAACGTAGAAGACCTTATTAAAGTCAGGGAAGCCGACAGAATAGGTTCGGGAAGACCTAAAGCCATACCTTACAAATTAAGGCATCTTAAATATATCATCGATAAAGTTTCTCATGACCCGATCTCGGCAAAGATGCTCCAAGTCAACGGAGTAGATGTCATGAAAGAACTGAATATCCAGCCCGGACCGAAAGTAGGATTGATCCTAAACTCTCTTCTGGCTGAAGTTATAGACGATCCGAATAAGAATACAAAAGAGAATCTGATAAAAAGGATCCACGAACTCGATAAAAAATCTCCGGAAGAACTGAAAAAATCCCTGGAGAAAATAGAAAAAGCGATAGAGGAAGAGGAAAAAGAAAGAATGAAGAAATATTATGTCTAAAAAAATCAAAATAAAACGATTCGATAGATCACTGCCGTTACCTGAGTATAAAACTGCCGGTGCGGTTGGATTCGACCTCACTGCCAGGGAAAAGATAATAATCAAGCCGGCCACAGTAGAATATATCCCTCTCAATGTTGCCGTAGCTACTCCCAAAGATCATGTCTTGCTTGTTGCCGCTCGCGGCTCGACCCACAAACAAGGTCTGATGCCGATACACGGAATAGGGATAGGCGATCCGGATTTTAAAGGGGATGGAGATGAATACAAATTCCCCGCTTTTAATTTTACAAAAAGGCCGGTCACGATCGAGAAAGGAACGAGAGTTGCCCAGGGTATCTTCGTAAAATTCACAAAAGCTAAATGGCATGAAGTGAATAAGATGACAGGCAAAACCAGGGGAGGATTCGGTTCAACCGGACACAAGTAGAAAATTGCCTTTGAATGTGCTAAAATAAGTCGTTAAATACGGGACGGAGTATGCCGGTAGTACACACGCTTCGGGTGCGTGGAGACCGAGTTCGATTCTCGGCGTCCCGACCATAAAGGCTTGGGCCTGTAGTTCAGTGGTAAAACGCCGCATTCGCATTGCGGAGGCGGGAGTTCGATTCTCCCCAGGTCCACCAAAATCCATTTGAAACTATCCGAATCTATGCAAAAAAGAGTTTTCATAATTCACGGTTGGGATGGGTATCCAGAAGAAGGGATTTTTCCCTGGCTCAAAAAAGAATTGCAAGATAGAGGGTTCGTGGTTTTCAATCCCGCAATGCCTGAACCATTAAGACCGCAAATAGAAACTTGGGTTGGATTTCTCAAAGAACAAATTGGAAATCCAGACGAGAAGACTTTCCTTTTTGGTCATTCCATCGGAGCACAAACCATTTTGCGTTACTTGGAATCATTGCCCGAAGACTCAAAAATTGGAGGAGCTGTGTTTTTGGCTGGATGGACTCATCTTACAGGCGAAGCATATGAAACCGATGAGGATGCAGAAATTGCCAAACCTTGGCTCGAAACGCCTTTGAATTGGGAAAAGATTAAGCTTCGTGTTAAAAAATTTATTGCCATTTTTTCAGATAACGACCACCTTGTTCCAATTTCGGAGACCAAAGTTTTCGAAGAAAATTTGGGAGCAAAAATCGTAATCGAAAAGAACAAAGAACATTTTAGCGGAAGTACTGGAATTAAGGAATTGTCATCTGCTTTGGAATCGGTATTGGAAATTGCTGGAGAAATCTAATAACCTGGTTCCAACTCACGCATACGAAGTCCACCAGATAGACCTTTCGAATGCGGCTCCAGCTCCAGAATTAAGCTGTTTTTTGATTCGAAAATGTGGTAAAATCTACAAGATAAAAGCATGGATAGCATACTTAGAGGATTAAATGACAAGCAGATCGAAGCAGTTAAGGCCTCGGCAGGCCCCGTTTTGGTCATATCCGGGCCGGGTTCCGGAAAAACAAAATGCCTGACCCACCGGATTGCTTACCTGGTCACCAACGGCATCGCCCCTGAAAATATTTTAGCTTTAACATTCACGAACAAAGCTGCCGGAGAGATGAGGACCAGAATATTAAAACTGCTCGGGAAAAAGGGGACAGCCCTGCCTACCATCGGCACCTTTCACTCGATCGGCTTGCGGATCCTTAGGAGAGAGATAGAAAAACTCGGTTATGGCAGTAACTTCAGCATATTTGATGAGGATGACAGGCTGAGCCTTATCAAAAGGATCATGGCCGAGCTCGAAATGGACCCCAAAAGATTCAATCCCCGGGCGATTGTCGCCAAGATCTCGGAGCTAAAGACCAGCCTTCTTTTCCCGGAAAGCTATAAGCCCAGCGACTTTTACGAGAAAGTAGTCGTTAAAATATATGCCATTTACCAGAATAGGCTGAAAGAGCTTAATGCTGCTGATTTTGACGATCTGATAGTCCTGTGCGTAAAGATATTTAAAGATTATCCCGAGACCCTCAAGAAATATCAATCTTTATGGCAGTATATATTAGTTGATGAATACCAGGATACCAGCCATGATCAATACAAAATGGTAACTCTTTTAGCCCAAGCCCATAAAAATATCTTCTGCATCGGAGATGATGCCCAGTCGATATATCAATTCCGCCGGGCGGATATAAGGAACATCCTGAACTTCCAGAGGGATTATCCCGAAGCAAAAATTATAATGCTTGAACAGAATTACCGGTCAACCAAGAATATACTTGCCGCCGCCCAGGGAATAATATCGAATAATAAAACTCAGATACCAAAAGAACTTTGGACCAATAACGACCCCGGCCACAAAATAGAAGTGAAAGAGGTTCTTAGCGAGAGGGATGAAGCGAATTATGTTATCTCGAAGATAGATGAATCCGTTACCCAAGGCCACAGGCCGGAAGATTTTGCGATCTTATACCGTACTCATGCTCAATCCAGAGCCATGGAAGAAGCTCTGATCTCGATGGGCTACCCATATCAGATCGTGGGCGGGATAAGATTCTACGAGAGAAAAGAGATAAAAGATATGCTCAGCTATCTCAGATTTTTAATAAACCCGAACGACATTATAAGCTTTGAGAGGATATATAATGTGCCCACGCGCGGTTTGGGAAAATCTGTTATTGAAAAGATATCTCTGGCCGGGGCAAATCTCCCCGACGCCATGGATAAACTGATAGAGGACAAGGTTCTGCCCGCTAAACAGTTATCAAGCCTCAAGGAGTTCAGAGACCTGACCGCTGATCTGAGATCAGCCATGGAATCCAGAGAGATAACATCCCTTATAAAATATATAATCGCGGAGACAGAATACGAAGATTACCTTAAGACCCTCGGATCAAAGCAAGATTTTGATAATTCCGAGGATAAGATAGAGAACTTAAAGGAACTGCTCACGGTTGCCGGGAAATATAATGAGTATGGTCCGGGCAAAGGGGGAGTGGAAAAATTTCTTGAAGAGATAGCCCTTCTACAGGACCTCGATAAGACTCAGGAGCAAGATAGTTCGCCTGAAGCAAAGCAGGGCAAGATCACTCTCATGACTATGCATGCTTCGAAAGGCCTTGAATTTCCGGTTGTTTTTATTCTAGGCATGGAGGAGGGGCTCTTCCCGCATGCCAGAACGATGTTTAATCCTATGGAGCTCGAGGAAGAGCGGAGGCTTTGCTATGTTGCCATGACCAGAGCCAAAGAGAAGCTAATATTAACTTTCGCCAAAGTCCGCAACATTTTCGGGGCCAGAGAGAGAAATCTGCCCTCAAGATTCATTAATGAGATTCCCCAGAATACGCTGGACTACCGGCTGTCATCGTGGGATGACGAAGAAGACGAGGAAATCATTGAATATTAATATGATCCAGGCTAAAAAATCTCTGGGCCAGAATTTCCTGATAAATCCGGCTATGCTGGATAAAATTGTCGCGGCCGCTGAAATTAACAGCAACGACATAGTTCTTGAGATAGGGCCGGGAACGGGGAATCTGACCGAAAGATTCATCAGAAAAGCCGGAACCGTAATTGCCATTGAGAAAGATCGGCGCCTGATCGGGGAATTAAGACAAAAGTTTCCGAACCTGAGAACGATTGAAGGAGATGTCTTAAAGTTAAACGCGGACGAGCTTATCTCAGGGAAATATAAGATAATCGGAAACATACCTTATTACATAACCTCGCATCTGCTCCGCACTATATTCAAAGAATGGCCGAAGCCCGAACTTATCGTTTTGACTATCCAGAAAGAAGTCGCCCAAAGGATAGCAGCTAAACCGCCCCACATGAATCTTCTGGCTCTTTCCGTTCAATTTTATTCTGATCCGAAGATAATGGGCTATGTTTCTAAAAATAATTTCAAACCTCAGCCTAAAGTTGACTCGGCCATAATAAAGCTCCTGCCCAACCTAAAATCCAGCCCGAAAATAATAGAAAAAAGTTTGGAGCTGGCCAAAAAGGCTTTCGCCGGAAAACGAAAGCAGCTAAAAAATACGTTGCCCCAGATACCTTTTGGAGAGCTGGGATTAAAAAAAGAATCCCGCCCGGAAGAACTAGACTTATCGGATTGGCTAAAAATTGCCGCTAGTCTATAATTATCAGTATGGGCAAAATCAAAAAGGGCATCCTCCTTTTCATTCTCAATGCCGCTCTGATAGCTTCAGCCGTGAACTTAAACGCATCTACCCCGGAGATAGCCTCTCTCAGAGAAGGTGATATTATCAAGGGCACCGGCAATAATATTTATATAGTCAACGAACTCGGATATAAAAGACTGTTCCTGAATCCGGTAATTTTTAATTTTTACGGCCATCTGGGAGGCTTTGCAAAAGTAAAAAGTGTATCCAATACCACGGCTATGTCATTTATAACTTCGGCTCTATTCAGAAATTGCGAATCCGGCGACGGGAAGGTCTATACCCTTGAAACGACTGGGGAAGATACCGGGACTTTACATTGGTTAAATATATCGGGACAAGAAGCGCTTAGCGGAGACCCCGATTTTTTCAAAAAAGTCTTTTGCATAAACAATAATGAGTTCAATTGGTACCCTAAGGGAATCAGCTATAACTCGCTTAACAGCGCTCCAAGCTATTCTTTTATGGTTGAGAGCCCCCGGCCATCCGCCTTGTCAGTGGATTTAAAAGTGAATGGGACCGATATTCCGGATAAAGTCGACTGGAACTCTAAAATTTCAGCATCCTGGACCTCTCAAGGCGCCCTTCGCTGCCAAGGCTTCGAATATATGAATCTGTCTGACGCGAACCTTAATACTTCAGACCTGCCTTCTTCAGGAAATGCGGATCTTTACGCAAAAAATACTTATTTTGCTACTAACAAGGTAGCCATCCATATAGTCTGCTATAATGAGAAAGGCGAGCACGCCGAAGATTATATCTCTCTTCCGGTAAATGACAGCTCTTTGCCCTCAATTTCGGTAATTAGTCCCGCCCAGGGTCAAAGCGTTTCCCGGGCATCTGATCTGGATATAAATTGGACTTCAAAAAATTTATCCAGTTCAAAGATAAATATTTTACTGGCTAAACCGATCGAGAATTCCCCGTATAAAGGAAACTATGCCGTAATCGCCAAGAATATTGATAACTCCGGATCATATAGATGGAAAGTGGGGGAGGGACTGACTCCTGACATTTCGCGGGGCACAGCGAACTTTACTCTTGAGAACGGAGAATATCTCATCATCATAACCGATTCTGATCAAACCACTTTCGGAGGTTCCGCTAAATTTTTAATAAAATGAAAAAAAATTCTTTCATCATTTTTCTTTGTCTGATCGCCGTATTTTTATCGCAGACAAAAAAGGCTGACGCCCTCATAGGGCTCAATGATCCTTTCGGAGGCATGATCCTGACGCAAATACCCTGCCCGGCTAGCTTTAACACCTGGATAATAATCGGTTTGCCCACGCCCCGATCCCTAACCTATGACATAGGCAGTATGATCTATGCAAATTATACGCCTATCTCAAGCCATTGGGTCCTGGGAATAGCCGATGCTTTTGCTCCCTGTATGATATTTATACCCACTCCTTTCGGGCCTATTCCGGTACCGATCGGGGGCGGAGAGAGAGTCAGAATGATGGGAACCAGCTAGAAATTAGAAATAAGCCCCTAAGACTCAGGTTTTATGCACAGTTTAGCTGTGCTTTTTTGTTCGTAAATATAATATAATTAAGTAGGAAAAATGGGTACAAAAATAAAATTTATATTCGCCGGCATGGCTGTTATTGCCGTATTTTCTGTCCTGTCGTGGGTTGACTATTTCAACAAAGGTTTAGCCTCGGGTTTTAGCTTTAAAAATATTGCCAATAAATTCTCTTTCGAGTCTGAGACTGATGCCGACAAAGACGGGTTAAGCAATATCGACGAGTCTTACTGGAACACCGATTTTCAGAATCCCGATACTGACGGCGACGGCTTTAAAGACGGGGAAGAAATTGCTTCCGGACACGATCCTAGAAAACCGGGCCCAGACGATTCATTAAGCGATATTAATCTCACTGAAAAATTAGCTGAGCTTACCGCATCGGGCTTATACGAAGGCTCGCTGAAGCCTGATAACGAAAACTATTACCAGTCTTTAACGGATATGACCGAATACTTGGATGATAATTCCCGAATATCTTTAAACACGAATATTGCCCCCGAAATTTTAAAAACGATTGACGGCAGCCGCGAGAATCAGGACAAATATCTTGGCCTAGCCTACGGATCAATAAAAACATTTTTGGTCTCTTACGGTGAAGAGATGAACAATCTCAACAAGAATCTTGACCTGATAGGCGCTTACGGTTTTGGAAACAAGGACGTAAAAGAGTATTTTTCCAAACAGGAGAATATATTCAAAGATATTTTTAACAAAGCGTCAGATGTACCGGTCCCGAAAAATTGGACTACTGAGCACCTGCAGCTGTTGGGCGAGATAAAAATGGCTGCCGAGAGCAATAGAGCGGTAGTTTTAGGGAGCAGCGATCCGGTTAAAGCCGCAATGGCCCTAAATGAATTATTTTCGATCTTGGACCGGATTCCCGATTGGACCAAAAAGTATATAGATAAAAATAGAAGCGAGGATATAAACAATCTTCTAATTGAATCGCTATCGAAATGAAAAAAATAGGCCTCAAAATAGTTTCTCTATCTCTTATTCTAGCCATAGTATTGCCGTTTCTCGCCAAACCTCAGCCTGCAGCCGCTCAAACAAACAGTATCGCAAGAGTTACCGCCTGTTCAGTGGGAGGAGTTATAGCTCCTTGGCTAAGCGATAAGATCAATATTGGCCTTACCAGCCTTTCCAATAAATTGACTGGGGCTATAGGTAGTCTTCTAGGACTTAATAGTCTTTTTGGAGTTGCGGGGGCCGTTCCCGTAAATGACGCTAACTTCCAGATGAAGTGGACCAACAAAGAATTGCGGATGGATATAATAGCCAGGTGCGCAGGCCGGGAGATATACGACAGGATGGTCGGAAATACTTTAAACATTATCAGGAACCATGGGCGTGACGGCGGACCGTTATTTATTAAGAACTGGCGTAATTTCACGACAGGTTCCCAGTACAGGGGGGAGACTATTTTCCGGGCAATGCTCAGCAATACCCAGCTTTGCAACTATTTTAATAAAGACCTTAAGACCATATTCGGCGCGAATACTCAGGTAGCCCTTCCCGGACAGAATACGAGGGTAAATGACCTGGATCCGTATCAGCTGAAAGCTAACTGCACTATGCCAGCAGACTGGACGCTCGAAGCGTATAAGCAGGATTTCGCCGGCAATGGCGGATGGGCTGCTTTTGCAAAACTTATGGAGCCTCAAAATAATCCTATGGGTTCGTATCTGATGGCTTTAGAAGAGACGGCAAAGCAACGCGGACTTGAAGAGCAGCTGGATCTAGCTGAGGCAAATGCAGGCGGAGGATTTACTTCAAGGAGAGGCAGGGGATCTATCGATAGCTGTCTGGTTAGAGCATCTAACAACCAGTGCATTGTTTATAAAGATATTTTAACCCCCGGGAGCACTCTTCAAAACTCAGTTAGCTCTACCATCGAGCAGGAGATGTCCTGGATAACCAATGTAGATGAGGTAAGCGAAGTTATAACCGCTGCCACAAGCTTCCTCCTAAATAGAATGCTAAATCTGGGAGACAATGACGAATATAAAGCCGTCAATCCTGCCGATTTGCCTACTTATACTAATGTGCCGCCAACATCCGCTTCAGAACCTCCCCCGGGCGGGGATCCCGGTACTTTAGACCAGGCCCCTCCGCAAAATCAGCCTCTCTCCTGCAGTCCGACCACCCAGACAGTGAGTGTCGGGCAATCGGCAACATTGTCAGCTTCAGGGGGGGATAGTAATTACAGCTGGTCCGTAGCCGATGGCGACCCTTCAACCGGAACGGGTTCTGATTTTTCGACTGTATTCCCCAAAGCAGATGCCGAAACAGTAAGAGTAACAAGCGGCGGGATTACGGTAGAGTGTTATGTATTTATAAATTAATAGATGAGAAAGATCTTTCAATACAAAAAAATTAAATACCTGGCCATACTTTTGATATTGATTTTATTATTGCCAAATCAGGCTGAGGCCTGGAATCCTTTTTCAATTGAGTCAATCAGCAATGCCGTCTTTGCGAAGATAATCGAATGGCAACTCGGATTGCTAGGTAATATTCTGGCAGTTATTATGGACTGGTTCGATGCCATTCTCAGTATGAGTATTGGGTTTTATGACGTGCCGGTTGTGAACGCGGGGTGGGCAATCAGCAGAGATTTCGCCAATATGTTTTTTATCGTTGCCCTTATCATAATGGCTTTCGCCACAATATTTGAGATCTCCAATTATAATTTCAGTTCCATGGTCGTCAGATTCATCCTGACCGCGGTACTGATAAATTTCAGTCTGCCCCTGGCGAAGTTATTTCTTCATTTTACGGATATCTTATCGAGTATCTTTATTACCGCCCTGGGTACGGTGGCTAACCAGCTTGGGCAAGGACTAGTCAGCGGCATAGTTCCTTCGGGAGATATTCTTAGTACGGCAAGCAGTATTTTTGGCGGCGTATCGTTGTCTGTAATGACCGGGGTTTGGGGAATCATATTAATCGGGCTCCTTATAATCTCCATGGGAACCGCAACGGCTTTCATATTCGTAAGGATACCCATCATATGGTATTTATTGATATTCGCGCCTATAGCTATGATCCTTAATGTATTTCCTACCGGCAGGGCCGGTTTCAAAAGTTGGCTCAATATGATAATAGGCTGGGGGCTATACCTTCCCGTATTTTTATTCTTCATGTATTTCGGCCTTTATTTCCTGTCTCAGATGCCGGCAATCATAAGCGCGATCAATATTGGTTCAGGCAATTCCTCGATTCCCGGAGCAGTTAATTTCCAGACGGTATTCGCTTATTTTCTGGCTACTTTCTTTATCCTCGGCGGGGTTAAGACAGCTCATAGTATGAGCTTCCTAACCAGTGCTCATGTTATGGAGTGGAGCAACAAACCCGGCGCCTGGGTAGCTCAACGCTACGGCATCTCCGGCGCCTGGAAAGCAAGAAAAGCGCAGTTCCAGGAAGAAGGCCTTCCTAAATTTAAGATTTTAGGATGGCAGCCATTGAGCGGCCGGCAGGGACAGGAGAGATGGGAAGCCTACTGGGGAGGCAAGATGGGCGTAAAGGGTATGGTAGGGAAGCAGCAAAGACAATTCCTGGATCAGGTAAAAAAGGAGTCGGATGACATAGAGCAGTTGATTAACACTTCAGGAATAGACGATCAAATTTTAAGAGAGCGGGCCCAGGGAAATGCGACAAATTCAAGAGTATATGCTTACAGAAGAGTTCTCGCCAAGAGAGGCCAGCTAACAGCCGGAGATTTCGAAAATACGATCCGGGATCTGGCCGAAAATCCTTTGGCAGCCCAGGATTTTGCGAAAGCATCCAGAGAATCTGAATTCTCAAATCTCCAAGATTCGGATGTGATAAGAATCGCATCAGACAGGACTTTACCTCTGCCGGCAAGGAGAGAGATGCTGAGCCACATAAGCTCCAAACCTAAGCTTGTGTCTCAACTAAATGCAGGCCAAATCAATCAGAGCGTGGCTACATTAGGCGGGTCGGCATCTAAAGCCGGCAAAGATCTGCTTGAGACAGTCGGCAAGAACAGGCCTGACCGCATGATCGAGTATAGACTTGGGATAGGGCTTCCCCCCGCTGAAGAAGCGGCCAGAGTCGCTGAGACCAGAGCCATACCAAAATATGCAGGGCTGACTGATCTCCAGATCAGAGAAAGGATATACAGGGAAGCTATCAGCAGCGATGCCAAAGCAGTTGCCGGATTTTCACGGGATGTTTGGAACAATGTAGAATATCAAAATGCATTAAGGAATTATATCGCCAGCCTGCCTGTTACCAGAAAAAGCAACAGGAAGCAGAACTATGTGAACAGGCTTGTTGAGGAATTCGCCGGAGATCCGAGATTCGGAGCAGATAAACAAGTTGCCCTGAGAACCGCTTTAACGACGATGCCGGTACCTGATGTAATACCCCCGCCATAATCTTATTAATCTATGGATAATGAACTTCAGACAACGGTCCTGGACGGATTTACATATTTCACTCCCTACAGTGTTGATATTTTTAATTTTGACAACCACGCAGATATTAAAAACTATATGGAAAAGTTCAGGTTCGTATCCGGAAATACCCGGGATATAATCTTCAACCCCGCCACCGCAGACTTCATTCAGGAAGAGTTAGTCCCCAGTTTTAATTTAAATCTTGACCAGGGAAAAGAAATAACCCGCATAATCAGAGATGTTTTACTTACTGAGATATTCATAGGGGACATGACAGGAGAAATAAGCAAGAGATTAAAGATCGACCAAGGCTTGGCTACTCAGGTAGGCTCGAAGGTAGTTTCTGAGCTTTTTGCTCCGGCCATTGAAGAAATAAAAGAAGCCCACTCGGGAAAATTCGCGAATAGGCTGGGATCAATGCGAGGCAGGACTCCGGCACAAACACCGCCCCAAGATACACCCAAAAAGACTATATTTAATCCAGCGGCTAGCCTGAACCTGGGCGTAAACGATAAAAATGTATTAAATCTGAGGAAATGAGATTTCAACTTCCACAATTCATAGAAACTGAAGTTAAGCTGGTCGGACCTTTTACCTTAAGGCAGTTCCTCTGGATAGCTTTGGGGGCCGTCTTGCTATACGTGATCTACCTGGGCATGGGAGGAGTGACTTTCTTCTTTATTCTCCTAGCACTGCCTATAGGCGCAGTATTCGGCGCGCTTGCTTTTGTCACATTTAACGGAGCGCCTCTGTTTGACTACGTAGTCTACGGAATCAATTACCTTGTTAACCCCAAAAAATATACCTACGAGAAAAATGGAGAATAGCAAAACAAAAAAACAATCCACGGAGCAGTTCGTAAGCATTGCCGATATTAGAGACAATGTAGTGATTTTGAAGAATGGATCACTGCGGGCTGTTATTGAGGTGTCCGCCATTAATTTTGAGTTAAGATCCGAGGACGAACAGATAGCCATCCTGCAGAATTTTCAGAAGTTCCTTAACTCCTCGGATTTCCCCCTGGAAATAATGGTCAGTTCACGGCGGCTGAATATAGAAGATTATCTTAAGGTAGTGAACGAAGCTCTGGAGTCTTCAACGAACGAACTTATAAGGATCCAGGCTATGGAATATTCAAAGTTCATAAAGGATCTGGCTGAACTGGCCAACATCATGCAGAAAAAGTTCTATGTGATCGTTCCTTTTTACATGACCGAAACGCCAACTCCGACCGGACTTATGGAGAGCATTAAAACCCTGCTAAAGCCTTCGGGAGAGCAGGCCGTGAGGATCGATGACGCAAAGCTTGAGACCGGCAAGAACCAGCTAATGCAGAGGGTCGATCTCGTTTATGACGGATTGGTAGGCGTAGGCGTTAAAGCAAAGCTCCTAGAGAAAGATCAATTAATGACCTTATACTATGGTCTATACAATCACGATATAAAAACAACTTTTAATAAACCTGATCAAACCCTATAGCATGGTTGATTTAGATACACAATACAACACAGGCCAAGATAATACCAAGGGAATAGATACCGTGATAGCTCCGGCTGCTTTAAGTATTTTTCCTAATTATATTCAGATCAACGATAAGTATGCTAAAACTTTGTTTCTGGCCACATATCCCCGCTATTTAAACACAAACTGGTTCTCTCCAATCATAAACCTGGACCAGGAGCTTGATATCTCTATCCATGTGATGCCCAAAAATACTACTGCGATATTGAAACAACTTCGCGACCAGTTGGCCCGTCTTGAATCTCAATCCATAGAGGAAGCTTCTAAGGGCAAAGTACGTGATCCGATAGTCGAAACGGCGATCGAAGACATTGAACTCTTAAGAGACAAACTCCAGCAGGGGACAGATAAATTTTTTGAAGTCGGAACATATATCACTATCTATGCCAACGATTTGAAACAGCTAGCCGAAGCCGAGAACAAGATCAAAGGGGTTCTTGAATCCCAACTTGTGTTGCCAAAACCGGCAATTTTCAGGATGCTAGAGGGATTTAAGTCAACCCTGCCCCTTGATGATGACAAACTGAATATCCGCACATCGCTGAACACAGAGCCCCTCTCGGCTTTCTTCCCTTTTGTTTCATTCGAGCTCTCCTCGAACACAGGGGTTCTATACGGCATAAATACCCATAACAATTCGCTTGTTTTATTTGACCGATTTAATCTTGAGAATGCGAATGCCGTGGTATTCGGGAAATCCGGAAGCGGCAAGAGCTACGGAGTTAAACTTGAGATATTACGAAGTTTGATATTTGGCGTCCAAACAATAGTTATCGACCCAGAAGACGAATACAGATATCTAGCCGAGACAGTAGGCGGTTCGAATATCAAGATATCCATCAATTCAGATAATCATATAAACCCGTTCGATCTCCCGGTGCCTAAAGAAGACGAGACTTCGATTGATGTGTTCCGGTCCCATATCTTGAACCTGACCGGCCTCCTGAGGCTGATGCTTGGCGATCTGACCCCGGAAGAATCATCCATCCTGGATGAAGCCATAATGCAGGCCTACGCCTTAAAAGATATTACTCCCGAATCAGATTATACAAAGAACGAACCCCCTCTGATGGTTGATCTTCAGAACATTCTTGAAGGTCTGACTGGCGCTGAATCAATGGCTCTCAGGCTTAAGAAATATACCCATGGCACCTTTGCCGGATTTTTGAACCAGCCCACGAATGTAACCCTTAATAACCAGATCGTCGTGTTTAGCATTCGCGACATGGAGGAGGAGCTAAGGCCTATCGCCATGTATCTGGTCCTTAATTATATCTGGGTAGCCATAAGGAGAGAGAAAATCAAGAGAATGCTTATGGTTGATGAGGCCTGGCTGCTTCTTAAATATCCTGTCGGTGCTGAGTTTTTATCGAATATAGCCAAGAGAGCAAGAAAATATTATGCCGGGCTGACAACCATATCCCAGGATATACCCGATCTCTTAGCCCTCCCTCAGGGTAAAACCATCCTGACGAACTCATCGATGCAGATACTGATGAAACAGTCTCCGGCGGCTATAGATATAGTAAAGCAGACATTTAACCTGACTGAGGCCGAGAAATACTACTTGCTTGAGGCCAGGGTTGGTTTTGGCTTATTCTTCCTGGGCCAGAACCACATCGGTATAAGAATCGTAGCTTCATACCCAGAAGACCAGATCATCACTTCAGATCCCAAACAGCTGCTCGAAATAGAGAAAGCGAAAGAAGAGTGGGCCAAATTAAGGGGGTAAGTAGCAATATGGCAAATAAAGATAATATAAATGAAGACGAGGAATGGTATTCTGCCCAGCTTGCCAAGATCCGAAGCCTGGAAGGGGTCTATAAAGATATTCAATCCCTGAAAGAGAAAGGGCGGTCTTTCGGCCACCCGTCTTATATAAAATATTCTATCTGCGGCAGTTTGGCTCTGCTTAAGGACGGCCTGGATATAGCAGCCCTGCTGGGCGTATTTACCCTGCCGCTGTGGTGGCTTATCGGTCCTTTTTTATCATTCATTATCTTGCTTATATTCTGGCTCTTCAATATTAAACAAAAGAAGGCCGAAGGATACATCAAAGGCTTGGAAAGCAATATGGAAGTAATCCAAGCCAATATAGCTCATGCAATTAGGGTTGTGAGCAGGATTCCGGGCGCCAAAAAGAAAGTAGCAGCTTTTAACCTTACCAAGATAACTTCTTTTCTCGGCAGAAGCCCGACGGTCAAAGTAGGAATAGGGGCAGGATTAGAATCGGTGCCTCTAGTCAGCCTGGCTCCCTGGAATATTATTGCCGTTATACTGAGTTATTTGGACGAAAGGAAAATATATAAGAATGCCGCCAAGAACGGAGAAGAAGCTGCCTCGCAGCTTACTTCTCAGCTTCAGGAAACAGCACAGATAATTTAGCATGAGAGAAAAGATATTTATAATTTTTTTAATTTTCGTCTGTCTTTCTTTCTCGTCTTTTTTAGCCGGATACTACCTTGTGAACGGTAGGGGATCGAATCGGTATCTTACCGGACAAGCATTAACCAGATTCGCCCCTCTTCCCAGCTCAACGCCAAAGACGAAGTCCGCCGACGATCCGTTAGATGACGAATATGATCTATCTAAGGAAATACTATCCAATATAGGAAAGGGTAAAAACATAGTTGCTCTCGCTATTTCTTCCGACAAAAAAAGAGCCGCTTATGCCTCCAGGAATGGGGACATAAGTTCGATCTTTGTGGTTGACCTTAAATTCTGGTCCTCCGACAAGATCACAGATATAAGAATTCCCTTATTTATCTTGGGATGGGCAGATGCCGACACTCTTTCGATCGAGTCCGGCTTGGACAAGGAAAATTTTCTGTTTTCTCTGAGTTTAGACGGAGAATTAACCCAGATTAAAAAGTAAGAGGCTTGATTACTACCCGGCGATAAGGCTCATCGCCGATACTTTCAGTAGATATATCCGGGCAAGATGCTAATTCCATATGAACGACTCTCCTCTCATAAGAAGACATCGGGGCAAGAGCTTCGGCTTTTTGGGTATTTCTGACCCTGCTGACTGCCTGCTTAGCCAGGTCTACGAGGAAATTGACTCTGGATTTACGGTAATCATTAACATCCAAGATAATACTGGGCATGCCTTCTTCTTTTAACAATGCTAATCGGATCACATGCTCCAAAGCTTTTAACGCCTGGCCATTTTTTCCTATCAGTAATTTTCCATTCTCGGGCGTATAGAGAGAGACAAATAATGCTCCTCTCTCCCGGCTATCCGAGCGAGGCTCATCGACAGCTTCTTTTTCTTCCCTAAACTCAAGCTGGCACTCCAAATTCATGAAGCCCATCAGCTTTTTTATTGTTTCCTCTATTTTTGTCTGGTTTTGATTTAGGTCAACCATAGTAGTTATTTCGGGCATTTACTCTAGATGTTTGTACCTACGTTTTATATATGCCTGTTCAACTATAGATAAAGCGGTTGTTGTCATCCAATAAAGCATTAGACCGGCAGGCAGGTTCCAGCCTATAATTATAATCAAAATTGGGAAAAAATACAACATTTGGCTGTTTAGCGCGGCCATTTCTTTACCGAGGCCTGAATTTTGGCCGCGAGAAAGAGCCGCAGACTGCTTAGCCTGAATGAACTGGAGCAACCCGGCCCCCAGTGTCATCATAAAATTCGGCTTAGCTATATTGATCAAACCTAGGAATTTTTCATTGATAAAGCCTGGATTTTTAATAAAATCATAAATCAAAGTAAGATTTTCCGGCTTAAATCCGGCAATAAATGCTTTATACAGAGCAATCAATATGGGAAGTTGGATCAAAAGCGGAAGACATCCGGCCGCAGGGTTGATTTTATTGTCTTTATAAAGCTTGAGAGTAGCGGCGGATTGGGCAGCCTGGTCATTCTTATACTTTTCTTTTATCTCTTTAAGCTGAGGATTGATCTTACTCAGAGCCCTTTGAGAGAGGACTGTTTTTATGGTTAAGGGCAGAAAAAGAAGCCTTATTAATACCGTAAGGACTATTATCGCCAATCCAAAGTCATTACCTGGTATTATGTTATAAAGAAAGACCACCAGGTTAAACAGCGGGCGATAGAGTATTTCATTATATAAAGCAATCATATATTTTGATATTTATTACTTCACCGGGTCAAAACCGCCTTTGCTTAGGGGGTGGCACCGGCTGAGTCTTTTAAATCCCTTAGTTAAGCCTTTTATCACTCCGAATTCCTTAACCGCTTCCTGGGTATATTCTGAACAAGAAGGATAGAATTTACAGGACGAATAAAGGACGCCGGCCGGCCTATAGGTCCAGACTCCAGTTGATATTATCTTATATAATTTTATCAGATTAATTACTATATTACTCATTTATCTTATTAATAAGTGTTTTTAATTCCTCGGCTAAAGACTGCTTTTCTTCTTTTCTATTCGGCGTTTTCAGAAGCAACACCACCATATCTTTCTTGACTACGCTTAGAACTTGATAGGCTGCATCCGCCAATATCCTTTTTATTCTATTCCTGGTCACCGCTTTCTTGGCAACCCTTGCCGGAACTATAAACCCAATGCGGGGATCTTGAGCGGTATTAAAAGTTTTAATCAATAAAAAACGGCCTTTTACGGCTCTGCCATTTTTAAAGATATTGTCGAAGTCTTTTTTGGCGTGAAGCCTGTTCTTCTTAGGTAACATGCCTAAAACTTAAACAGTAAGCTTCTTTCTGCCTTTCTTCCTCCTGGAAGCTAAAACTCTTCGGCCATATCTGGTTTGAGACCGCTTTAGAAAACCATGTTTTCTTTTTCTCTTTAACTTTTTGGGGCGATAGAGCGTACTCTTCATAATTTATACAGTATAGCTATTTTTGTACCCTGGGTCAATATTTACTATTTTTTTTGAGTTGTTAAGTTTATAAACAAGTTATCCACGGTTTATTTACAGAAGTTTCTTTTTTATATTTTTTAATCTTCTACAATGGATCCTATGACCAACGAGGAATTATGGAAAGCCGTCCTAGGCGAGATGGAACTCTCTTTATCCAGGGCTAACTTTACAACCTGGCTAAAGAATACCTCCATAGTCTCAAGAGAAAGATTTTCTGTTATCGTGAGTGTCCCCAATGGATTTATAAAGGAGTGGCTTGAGAATAAATTCAATAAAAGAATACTGCAGTCCATCAGAAATCTTTCCCCGGAAGTAAGGGAGATCAAGTATATCGTCGGCAAGCCCAGAATCGAGCTGGTAAAGCACGACCTTTCCAGGATGGTCATGGATAAAGAACTCGAAGATAAGGTTGCGCCAAGCCAAGACAGCGATGTGGATATTAACACTAATTTAAACAAGAAATATTCCTTTGATTCTTACGTTATCGGCTCCAATAACGAGATGGCGCACGCCGCCTGCGTTGGCGTTAGTAAAAATTTGGGCAAAGCCTATAACCCGCTGTTCATTTATGGCGGAGTCGGGCTTGGTAAAACTCATTTGCTCCAGGCTTTGGGAAACAAAGTTTCCGAGAATAAGGACAAAAAAGTCTTATATATTCCCGCGGAAAGATTTACCAGCGAGATCATTGAATCCCTCAAAAACCAGAGGGTTGAGGAATTAAAGATGAAGTACGCCCGCCTTGATGTTCTGATTTTAGACGATGTCCAATTCATAGCCGGCAAAGAGAAAACCCAGGAGATCGTATTCTCTACTTTCAATGAGCTTTACGGGAAGAACAAGCAGATCGTTTTATCCTCCGACAGGCCTCCGAAGGCAATACCGGCATTGGAAGAGCGGCTGCGCTCCCGCTTTGAAGGCGGCGTTATGGCCGATGTAGGTTTGCCCGACTTCGAAACCCGCTTAGCTATATTAAAAATGAAATCGAAAGAAAAGAACTGCGAGCTTCCAGACGAGGTCCTTATCTATATAGCTACCCATATCCAAAAAAATGTCAGAGAGCTAGAAGGCGCTTTAAACAGGATTATAGCCTTCAGCCAGATCTACAACCGGATCCCGGAGAGTAAAGAAGTTAAAAACATATTAAATACCTATATCAATGCTCCCTACAAAAAAACTTCCCCTCAGGTAATATTAAAAGCTGTCGCTGATTTTTATAGTATCTCGTTAAACGACCTTTTAAAACGCAGCCGAAAGAAAGAGGTTGTTAAACCGAGGCAGATAGCCATGTTCCTCTTAAGGGAGGAGACTAAGCTATCTTTTCCCGAGATAGGGCAGAAGCTGGGAGGAAGAGATCATTCAACCGTTATTCACGCCTGTGAAAAGATAAAGAATGAAGTTAGCGTAGATGATCCGTTAAAAACAGAGTTAGTCATGATCAGAGAAAGAGTGTATAACTCTTTTGAAAAGTAGTGAATAAATTGTTCATAAAAATGAAAATAAAAATTATGAACAATTTATTCAACAAGTTTCTTCCCGGATATAGACAGTTTATAATAATCTATAAGGGCAGAGAGACCAAGAGAAGCCTTAACTTTCCATCGTTATAAACAAATCCACAGCCTTAATGGTAATGATAAATTTATTTATATATATATAAATATAATTAATGAAAATAATCACAAGCTATAAAAATTTAAAAAAAGCTTTATCGGTTACAGAAAAGATTGTTTCTAAAAATCCGTCCCTGCCTATTCTAAATAATTTGTTGCTGAAGAGCGAAAATGGCCGGCTGAAAATAACGGCAACTAATCTTGAGATAGGAATTAACTATCTGATCGGCGCCAAAATAGATGAGCCCGGAGAATTAGCCGTGCCAGCCAAGATATTTTCTGATTTTATGAGCAATGTTTCAGATGAAAAGATCTCGTTGAATACCAAAGGCAATATCCTCCAAATAAGCACTGATAAGTATAAAACCCAGATACTAGGTTTTGATCCCAAAGATTTCCCGTTAATACCTAAGATTAAAGACGCGCCGGTATGCAGTTTACCGGCTGGACTTTTAAAGAATGGGCTCATGTCAGTCTTTGATTCCACTGCATTGTCCGAATCAAGGCCGGAATTATCAGGCGTTTATGTGAATCTGAATAAAGAAAAGATAGTCCTGGCTTCGACTGACAGTTTTAGACTGACGGAGAGGATTATTAGTTATAAAACCGATAAGAATCTGGATTTTATTCTGCCTAGGACTACAGTTGCGGAGATGATTAGAATAACGGGGGACATAGAAGGGGATGTTAATCTTCAGGTAAAGGATAATCAAATCTGCTTAAGTAATGATGATTTTGAGTTTGTCTCGAGGCTTATAGACGGAGTTTACCCGGATTATAAAAAAATTATTCCCGACAAATTTATTTCTAAAGTTCTGATAAATAAATTAGACCTGGAAAAAAACACTAAGCTGGCCGGTTTATTCTCTTCTAATATTTCTGATATAAAAATAAGCTGTCAAAAAGAGAAAATGCTTATAAGCAGCAAAAATTCCGATAAAGGAGAGATACAAGTATTTGCGGAATCAATCCTTAAAAACGAGCCTTTTGAGATCTCATTCAATTATCAGTATTTACTTGACGGCCTCAAGATAATCCCAACCGATAAAGCTATTCTGGAATATACCGGCAAAGGAAGCCCTATAGTTTTAAGGCCTGCGGACGATAAGAAAGAACTGCTTTATCTGGTAATGCCTTTTAGGAACTAGAATGGTATTCAGAAATATAAATCGGTATATAGCCAGAAAGAAAACTCTTATACAAAAGAAAGAAGATAAACAGATTAGATTAGAAAAGTACTTCAAAGAATTCCTCGTTAAAGAGTACGGCAGTCCTATCTTCGATAAAGTTCACTACACTCTCTTTTATGAGCCTAAAGAGGATAGGCTCATAATTGAAACAGGGTCAAAAATACTAGCCAATGATCTGGTTCTGAAGCTGAGTAAGATAGCGGAATTCTTTTCTAATAACTCATGTAATATCGGTCAGATCGTCATTAAATAGGAGCCGGAGAGGCCGTAGGCTGAAATGACGGGCGGAAGTAGTTCGAGACTGACCACTCCCAATTATTGAACTGGGGATCGCTGTCGTCTGTATAATAGAGAATGGAGTGGATTTCCTGCTGGCCCGTGTCCGGGTTATTGTAGCGGTAATCGCCATTCAGCATCGGCTTCTCGGAAGTTACCGGATTAGGTGATATAAAATAATCATTTGGCAAGTCTTTTAAGGCCTCGCCCATAAATTCCCGCCACATCGGTCCGGCAGCGCTTATGCCGGCTCCGGCAGCGGTCATAGACTCATTCTTGTTGTTGCCAACCCAAACCCCGACTGCCAAAGAAGGGGAGTAGCCTATTACCCAGGCATCTCTGTTCTCCTGAGTGGTTCCTGTTTTGGCGGCTACCGAACGGCCGGGGATATAAAGGGAGCTGGAGTATCCGAAAACTGGAGCGCGGGCGGAATTGTCAGACAATATATTATTTATTAATCTGGCTATCTGGCTGTCCAGAACCCTTTTAGGGTCTTCGCTTTTTTCTTCCAGGACAGTCCCGTCAGAAGATTCGACTTTTAATATGAACGACCAATCGTTTTTAATGCCGTCATTGGCAAAAACTCCGTAAGCTGAGGTTATATCCACTAATTTCACTTCTGCTCCTCCTAGGACCAAAGACAAGCCATACCGTTGAGGCTGATCGAGGGTTGTTATACCCATTTTAGAAGCCAGCTCGATAGTATCGCTTATACCTGCCAGGTGAAGGACTTTGACTGACGGGATGTTTAAAGACTGGGCCAACGACTGGCGCAGATTAACCGGTCCGCGGAACCTCATGTCATAATTATTCGGGTGGTAGCAATCCAGTCCGTATTTATCTTTTTTATCGTTCCCGGCAGGACCGCAATTTGGATTAAACTCAGTTTTTAGATCAAAAAGAATTGTTCCGTCGGGATAGCCTTTCTCAAATGCGGCCGCGTAGGCAAAAGGCTTAAACGAGGACCCCGGCTGTCTCCTGGCGGTAGCCACGTTGAAATTTCCTTCATTTCCGATATCAAAGTAATTAGCCGAACCCACTAAAGCGAGAATATCTCCGCTCTTCGGGTCTATAGCTACCATAGCCGCGTTCTTGGCTTTGTAGCGTTCTTTGTTTATCTGAGAATATTTAGAGACTGACTTTGAGGCTAATTCTTGGAATTTTACGTCTAAAGTAGTCGTAATCTTTAATCCTCCGTTCTCGACCACTTCTTCGCCGTATTTTTCATTCAGGTATTCTTTGACCATTATCACGAAATGAGGCGCGCCGAGTTTTTCTTTATTCAAGCTAAAAACAATTTTTTCATTTGAAGCCGTCTTGTATTGTTCCTCCGTTATATACCCTAACTCCTTCATCCTGCCCAGGACAAAATCTTTACGCGCCATTAACCGGCCGACATTATTGCCGTAAGGGGAATAATAGGTAGTAGCCTTAGGTATTGAGGCTAGGGTTGCCGCTTCGGCTAAGGTCAGGTCAGAGGCGCTCTTATCGAAGAAGGTCTTGCTGGCGGCTTCTATTCCATAAGCATTGGAGCCGTAGGGTATTTGATTAAGATACATCCAGAAGATCTCGTCTTTCGTGAAGCGCCGTTCTACTTCTATAGCTAACACCCATTCCTTAATCTTCCTGGTAATTGTTTTCTGATCGCCTAGGAGAGCCTTTTTTATCAATTGCTGGGTAATGGTAGATCCGCCCTGGGATAGATCCAGGTCCCTGATATCTTTATAGATGGCTCGAAGGATGCCTCGGAAGTCTATTCCCTTATGATTATAGAAATCGCTGTCTTCCGCCGCTAAGGTAGCCTTCTTAACGCTCTCAGGTATTTTTTCCCAGGGAACTATAGTTCTCTTTTCTTCGCCGTGGATATCGTAGAGAAGAGTCTGCCCGGTACGGTCATATATCTTAGTAGATTCAGTTACCCGCCTCAAAGCTATCGATTCGGGATCGGGGATGGAGCTCTTCAAATATAAGAATAAAGACAAAAAGACTATCAAGCCTATAACGAAGAACCACAAAAAAAGCATGGATAATGCTTTTATTAATTTTCTCAGTTGTTTTCTCTTAGGAATAATCACTTATTTGGACTGTAATTTTATTATAATGCCACAAAACATCTTTATTTACAAGAAAGGCAATAAAGAATATCATAGATACTGATATGGAGTTAAAAAACGATATACAATCCATGCTTGGACGAAGAGTTCAAAATATTTTTCCCGATAAAGAAAGGGTCATAGAATTATTGTCTTCAAAAAAACTCACCTTTTATTGTGGAGTAGATCCGACGGGCCCAAGTATACACATAGGCCATACTGTCCAGCTTATATTCTTGAAGCAACTGGCAGAACTTGGCCATAAAGTAATTATTCTTATAGGCGACTTCACCGCTAAAATCGGAGATCCGACCGGTAAAGATACGACTCGCCGTCCTCTAACTGGCAAAGAAGTAAAAGAAAACATGAAAGATTACTTACGGCAGATAGACAAAGTGTTGCCTAAAAAGCTATTCCAAGTGAAATATAATTCAAAATGGCTCGGTAAAATGTCTTTTGAAGATGTGGTCAGGCTTGCTAGCCACGTTACGGTACAGCAGATGATAGTCAGAGACATGTTTCAGGAAAGGATAAAAAGCGAAAAACCGATAGGCGTACACGAGTTTCTTTACCCATTAATGCAGGGCTATGATTCTGTAGCCATGGGGGTTGACGGCGAGGTTGGGGGTAATGACCAGACTTTTAATATGCTGATAGGAAGAGATTTAGTAAAGGAATACCTAGGAAAAGAAAAGATAGTTCTAGCCACCAAATTACTAGTAGACGCCGATACCGGTAAGAAAATGAGCAAGTCAGAAGGACCGCTGATATCAATAGCGGACTCTCCAAAAGATGTTTTTGGAAAAACTATGGCGATGCCGGACTCTATGGTTAAGGTTGTGTTTGAGCTGTGCACGGAAAAAGACCAGGCCTGGATAGACAAAGCGTATGAAGAAACAAAAACTAATCCAAAACCATTCAAAGAAGATCTAGCCACGGAGTTGGTGAGAATGTATTACGGAGATAAGGAAGCACAAGAAGCCAAAAAAGAATGGGAAAGAGTTTTCTCGTCGGGAGAGCTGCCAGTGGAGATGCCGGAATACGGCGAGGGAGAGATAATAGAAGTCCTTGCGGGATCCGGATTAGTTGGATCAAAATCAGAAGCTAAAAGATTGTTATCGCAAAATGCTGTTCAGGTTAATAGTGAGACGATAAATGACTGGAGTCATAATGTTAAAAAAGGGGATATAGTCAAGGTAGGACCGAGAAAATTCTTAAAAATAATCTAAAAATAAAAACCGCCCGAGTTTTGAATGGGCGGTTTTTATTTTACCAAGTGTCTTCCTCTTCTTCGTCGTCTTCTTCGGAGCCTTCCTCATCTTCATCCTCGTCTTCGCTCTCTTCTTCCTCATCTTCCTCTTCTTCGGCGCTAACCTCTTCTGTTTCGGCTTCGTCTAATTCATAGCCGCCTCCGACTCCTAATAAAACTTCCTCTTCATTGATCAACATAAAGTTGCGATCAAAACCTGTTGGTATTTTATCGGTTTCTGCGAAAGCGATATTAATAAAAACAGGGAATTATTTGATATTTGCGATTATATTATTTGCGCAACAAATTGCAATAGCCAAACCGTCAGCGGCATCATCAGGTCTTATAACAGGTTTAATATTTAAGATCAGCCGAACCATTCTTTGGACCTGATCCTTATCCGCCCGGCCGTAGCTTGAAACAGCCTGCTTTACCTGGAGAGGGGTAAATTCGCGGACCGGAACCCCGTGATGAGCCAGGGCATATCTTAAAACTCCTCTCATCTCGCTTACGCTGATTATGGTTTTTTGATTCTTAAAGAAATAGATCTGTTCAAGGGCCGAGATATCCGGGGAATATTTAGAGATCAAAGCGGATAGCCGGGTAAATGTGCTCTTGTAGTCAGTCTCCTTGTCTTTGCCGGGGTTCTCTATGACTCCGTAGTCCAGGCAAAACAGTTTATTGTTCGTCTTCTCGATAAGGCCATAACCGATCCGGGTTGTTCCCGGATCTATTCCTAAGATAACCATATTATAAATTTGAAATTACATCCTCCACGTCGTCATGCTCGTCGAGAGCTTCGAATAAGGCGTCAATCTGTTTCTGGATATTGTCAGTCATCTCCGGTGCCGGCATATTAAACATCCAGCTTATACTCCCCGGGGGCACCAGCTTTGCGCCATGATCTCCAAGTATCTTCCTGACTTCGGGAATAGTTCTGTTCCTATTGTCCGTGATGGCTTTTATCTTCAATGGTACGCCCCCCGGGCCTATAGCATCGATAACTATCTCTTCGAGTTGATCCTGGGATTTATCGGAAACTTTCTTAATGGCTCGCTCAATATTGTCATTTGGCATATTGATAGATTTGGCTTTCTCAATGACCTGAGCCAGAGACGGATTGGCTTTAGGGTCAGAACCTTTGCGGGCAGCAATAGTGATTAGTTTGGATATGCGCGAAAACACCTGAGCTTTTTTCTTGTCAGTTACGGCCTTCTTGTGTTTTATTTGAGCCCACTTGTTATGCCCCGACATATTTACCAATCAAATTCGAGTCCTTTGGAATCGAGTCCGATGTGTTTTAGACCTTGCGGAGTTATAATACGTCCTTTTGGAGTTCTTGCCAAGAATCCCATCTGCATCAGATATGGTTCATACACGTCTTCTATAGTGTTCTCCTCCTCGGAGATAGAGGCGGCAATGGATTTTAACCCTACCGGACCGCCGTTGAATTTATCGGCAATGGTCAGCAGGATCTTTCTGTCTGTCGCTTCCAGGCCCTTTTCGTCCACCTCAAGCATCTTTAAACTCTTCTTCGCAGTGCTTGGATCAACGATCTCAACATCGTTCATCTGGGCGAAATCCCGAACCCTTTTTAAAAGGCGGTTGGCTACCCTGGGAGTGGAGCGGGAAGCGGCGGCGATCACCCTCAGCGCTTCGGGGCTGACTCTTATCTTTAATAGTTCCGCTGAACGGGATATTATTCTTTCTATCTCGTCTGGCTTATAGAAATCGAGCCTGAAAGAAGCTCCGAATCTGGACCGGAAAGGGGCCGAGAGGAGGGATATCTTGGTTGTGGCGGCTATCAGCGTGAACCGGGGAAGATCTATCTGCAATGTTTTGGCGGCTGTTCCTTTGCCTATTATTATATCCAGCTTGAAGTTTTCCATAGATGGATAGATGACTTCCTCAACGGCCTTATTAAGCCGGTGAACTTCATCGATGAACAGAACATCTCCGTCAGATAGCCCGGTAAGTATGGAGCCGATATCGCCGGCCTTTTCCAGGGCTGTTCCGGAGGTTATCTTGAGGCTTGACCCCAATTCCTTGGCTACAAGGTAAGCTAGAGTAGTCTTCCCCAGGCCGGAAGGCCCATGAAGCAGGATGTGCTCAATAGGTTCGTTTCGTTTCTTGGCCGCCCCAATGACCACCTGCAAGTTGGCTTTGATGCTTTCCTGGCCGATGTACTCACCGAAGGTTTTGGGCCTTAAAGCCAGGTCTAAAACCTGGTCTTCAATTTGCTCTTTTGGGACTAAATTCGGGGCTTTTGATGGGGTTGACATTTATATTGGTTTGGATTAAAATATACAGATAACATCAAGGTTATCAGATCTCTTTAACCTGTAGGCAATTGGGTCGGGGTATTTTAATACATATGGCCCAATCGGGATACTATCTTAGTCGGGTGGGTTGGTTTCGACTGGCCTATACCTCAGAATTATCCTGCCCCGAATTTTTAAAATTTGGGTTTTTGCCTGCAGATTAAAGGGATTTTTTTATTCTATTACTCTCTCTATCTCTTCAAGCGAAGTGGTTCCCTCTATCAGCTTTAAGTGCGCATCCTGGAGCATCGTGATCATCCCTTCTTTTACCGCCAGCTCTTCTATCTCGGATACGGCGGGCGATTTAAGGATCAATTTTTCCATCTCTTTGGAAATAACAAAGGCTTCGTAAACGCCGATTCTGCCTTTGTAGCCGGAATTATTGCATTCCTCGCATTTGCCAGCTTCGAATATCTCTGTTGAATCCGTCAGTTCCGGAAATTTTATCCTGTCTTTGATCGGGTCAAGGGATTCCTTTAATTTTTTCAAGACAGCAGCATCAACTTTTTTCTTTACTTTGCAGTTATTGCACAATTTCCTTAAAAGTCTTTGGCCCATGGCCATGTTAATGGCCGGTGCGATTACGGCTGGTTTTATATCCAGGTCTAAAAGGCGGGGAATAGTCCCGGCGGCGTTGTTGGTGTGGATGGTCGAGAATACCAGGTGACCCGTGAGAGCGGCATGCAAAGCTATTTCAGCAGTTTCTTTATCTCTTATCTCGCCGACCAATATCACATCCGGATCCTGGCGAACTATTGCCCTGAGTCCGTTGGCGAATGTGTAGCCTTTGGCCGGATCTATTTGGGTTTGGGAAGCGCCGGGAATATGGTACTCGATCGGGTCTTCAATGGTTACTATTTTTGTTTCTACGGAGTTTAAATACTGTACGAAAGCGTAAAGGGTAGTTGTTTTTCCCGAGCCGGTCGGTCCGGTAGTCAATATGGATCCGGTCGAGCGTTTCAGCTGGGACTTTACTAGCTCTAAAAGATCCCGGCGCATGCCCAAATCTTCAAGATTAGGTTTAATTACCCTGGGGTCCAATATCCTCATGACTAGAGCCTCTCCGAATTCACTGGGCAGGACCGAAACCCTTACCTCTATATCTATAGCTTTTTGTTTGATGGTGAATCTGCCGTCTTGAGCCGCTCTGTGTACATTCAGGCGCATCTTCGATAGAACCTTAATTCTGGAAAGGATCTGGGCATATAATTTGCTGCCTATCCCCGAAACATCGTTAAGGACTCCGTCCAGACGGTACCTCAATCTGGCTTCTCCTCTTTCCGGTTCTATATGGACGTCTGAAGCCTGAACCTTCAGCGCTCCCGCCAATATCGTTTCAAGCAATTCGGTAGTGGATATATTGGTAAGACGGGATTTAAGGTCGGAGAGATCCTTTACCTGGGAGTATATCTCGTCTAACTTGGCCTCAGTCATCTCGACAGCGCCGATCTCATAAGTAGGTTTTTTGCTGGGCATAGACGCATATCTGGACCAGACATTCTGGAGAGATTCCGGGGTGGTCACTATTATATTGGTGACATATCCAAGTTTTTTTAAGCTGCTCAATTCTTCTTTTGTGCCTGCATCATCCGGATCAATTATGGCTACAACGAGGGTTTTACCGGTTCTGGAGACTATAGCCAGCTTAGAAGCGCGAGCCTTATCTTCGTCTATTAAAGCGAGAGCGTCATTATCTATGGGAAAGGCTTTCAGGGGCGAGAAAGTCAATCCGTATTGCTGGGCTAATTTGGCGGACTCATCTTCGCCCCGTTTGGATTTAATGGATTGGAGCTTTTGTTCCAGGGCCTCTTCGTTCTTATCTATAACAGTATTAGGCATATGCTTTATTTTAGCACAGTACCGAGCATAAGGCATTTGTACAAGAACCATTGTGGATATCATTGTATTAAGAATTTGCCAAATAGCTATTATGGATATTATGGCTGAAACCATGGAACTGAATATTGCCGGGAAAGAATCTGCCGAAGCGGAGTTAAGCCCTGAGCTGATAGCTGTCTTTAAGGAGTTTGGAATAGATCCAGAAAGAATAAACCCAAGGATCCAGGATCGCCTCAGGGTATTAAATGCTAAAACTGAAACCCTTCATGATTGCATCAATCAGGTGAATATCGAGAAGAAAATTTTCGATATTCTGGCGGCTGAAAAAGGATTCTCTCCTCTAGAGCAGAAAACTTCCGTGATCGGGACTATTTTCTCCGATATAGGGAAAACGGGTCCCCGGGGAGCCACTCCCGAACAGCGGGAGCTTATAACCAGCCTCTACGCGATCGAGAATATTTTTAATCCGGAAGATGTGACAGTAGAAGCATTTATCCGCAATTTTTTTACGGGCAAAGCGGATGAGCTGATAGATCTATTCGGATCCACGGAAGATTTCTTGGAAGTAAAGGACGGAGCTGCTGATCCGAAAGGGGAACGAAAGGCAGTCACCTATAAGCTTGATCCAAAGATGACGATGCGCCAGTTTTATAATATGCATAGCAAATGGACGCTTGATATAATCAATCACGACGGGGTGCCGCCTGAGGCGGTCGCGGCAGCCGCGGCTCACCATTTCGCGCAAGGGATCAATCCCGAAGGCATTATCGGCGAGGATGGTGCTTTCGAGGAAGGATTCGGAGAGAATAAGAAATTCGATAGAGCTGAGAAGCTTATAATAGTAATGGACCAGTATGATGCGCGGATACGGAGAAGCGGCCTTAATCATTGGGATGCCATAGCCGGGGTCCGGACCTATATCTCCAGAAGCAAGTTCCGCGATGATCCGGAATTTGCCGAACTTATCGATACCTTGGAAGGCCTTGCAGGCGCATAACGAGATTTGACTTACCCTCGAAAATTTGATAATATGTATCTATTGATTAAGTCCGCTGATGCGGGCTCTAATTTTAAACAAACAATTAAATAGGCTTGTCTCGATACGAGACATATCGAGACAAGCAGGTCATACCATGTTAGATACAAAACAGTTCATGTCTGCCATAAAGCAGATATCGGAGGAAAAGGGAATATCCGAAGAAAATGTTCTCGAAACTATTGAGGCCGCTATTGCCGCGGCCTATAAAAGGGATTACGGCAAAAAAGGGCAGGTGATAAGAGCTAAGCTTGATCCGGAAACCGGCAAGCTTAATATGACGCAGATCCATTATGTAGTCGAAGGAATGGACGAAGAAGGAAACATAACCGGTCCTCTGCCTATCAAGCTCGTTGACGAAAAACCTGATTTCCAGGATTACGAGCCGGGGAGAAGGTCCGAAGCCAGAGAAACACCAGCTGAAGGCTTGCCGGAAAATCCCGATGAGATTAAGATCAAATTTAATCCGGAAAAGCATCTTGTTTTGGAGGAAGCCAAAAAAATAAAAAAGACCGCCAAAGTGGGCGATGAGATCGTAAGCAAGCTTGAGCCCAAAACGGATTTCGGACGAATTGCGGCCCAGACCGCAAAGCAAGTCATCATCCAAAGATTGCGAGAAGCGGAGAGAGAAGCTATTTTCTCTGAGTTTAAAGACAGAGAAGGCCAGATCGTGAGCGGAGTAGTCCAAAGGAGAGAAGGCACTCTGGTCTTTGTAGATCTGGGAAAAACCAACGGCTTACTTCCGCCTGCCGAGCAGATCCAGGGAGAGAATTACAGGATAAGCCAGAGATTCAGGTTTATGATCTTGAGAGTTGAAGAAACGCCAAAAGGCCCGGCCGTAATACTGACCAGGGCGCATCCTAAAGTTGTTCTGGGCCTGTTCAAGATGGAAGTTCCCGAGATCGACAGCGGTTCCGTAGAGGTTAAAGCCATAGCCAGAGAAGCCGGTTCTAGAACTAAGATCGCTGTGACATCGAAAGAAGAAGGAGTCGATCCGATCGGCTCGCTTGTAGGCCAGAAAGGGGTTAGAGTGCAGACCGTCATTAATGAGTTGTCGGGTGAGAAAATAGATATAATAGAGTGGAGCGAGAAAGCAGAGACTTTTATAGCCAATTCGTTTTCTCCGGCTAAAGTTATGGATGTCAAAATCCTGGATGAAAAAAGGAGGCATGTCCTAGTCGAGGTTTCTGATGACCAGTTCTCTTTGGCCATAGGTAAAAGAGGCCAGAATGTCAGGCTGGCGGCTAAGCTGACTGGCTGGAAGATAGACGTAAGATCGCCGAAGGAAAATATCTCTTTTGAATCGGTGGAAGAAGGAGACGAGAAGGAGAAGAAAGATGAGAAGGCTGTTTCAAAGCCTGCGGAAGCAGAACCAGAGGCCCAGGAGACTAACGATAAAACTGATGAAAAATAATTCTAAAAAATTAAATTCAAATCAGGTAGAGGTAACCGTAGAAATGGAAGGCCCGGAACTGAAAAGTTTTATAGAAAAGGCGGAATCAGAGTTAGGGAGAGATATTGAGATTGACGGATTTAGAAAAGGCAAAGTTCCAAAGGAACTTGTCAGAAAACACCTGGACCACAAGATCGTCTTAAATTCTGCTCTGGAACTGGCTGTAAGAGACAGCCTGGCTAATGCGGTAAAAGAGGGAGAATGGGATGTCCTGAATGTTTCCGGATTGAATATAAAGGAGAATACCGCTGAACGGTTGTGCTATTCCGTGCTTTTAACGCTCTTCCCGGATATAAAAATTACTGACCTTAATTTCAAGGTCAGTAAGAAGGATGTGACTGTGGAACAAAGCGAGATAGATTCAACGATTGAGAATATCCGCGTATCGCGGGCCAAATTCATATCTAAAGAAGGACCCGCGGAGAACGGAGACAGAGTTGAAGTTGATTTCGAGGTCAAGTCTGACGGCCAGGTAATAGAAGGGGGCGTCAGCAAGAACCATCCCATAATTCTTGGTAAAAAATCATTTATTCCCGGATTTGAAGAAAATATCATCGGGATGTCGGCTAAAGATAAAAAAGATTTCTCCGTAGTGGCGCCGGAAGATTATTTTCATAAAGCCATTGCCGGCAAGAAACTGGATATTCATGTTGAGGTGCAGAATATTAAAAAAGTAGAATTGCCGGAGTTCAATCTGGATTTTTTGAAAAGCTTAGGAAGATTCGAAGATATGGCCCAACTGGCGAGTAATGTCAGAGAAGGCTTAATGGAGGAAAAGAGAGAAAAAGAAAAACAGAGAGTAAGGCTGGAGATCCTAGATACCGTTGTGAGTAAATCCGATATAACAGCTCCTGAGAACATGGTCCAGGAGCAGCTTGACAGGATGATAAGCGATTTTGATCAAGATTTGCACCGGAGCGGTATGGAACTCGGGCCATATCTGGCCCATGTCGGCAAGAATGTCGATGACCTCAAGAAAGAGTGGAGAAGCAAGGCTGAACAGCAGGTTAAAATAATACTTGTTATCCATAAAGTTGCCAGAGATCAGAAAATAGCCGCTACTCCGGAGGAGCTTGAACCGGCTATGAATGAGGCGATTCAGGCTTCGATGTTCAGAGACCAGATGCAGAAGGGGAGTATTGATGTCGAGAAGCTCAAAGATGCCATTGCGACTCAGATAATAAATGAAAAAACGCTTCAGTTCCTGGAAGACTACTGCAGCGCTTAAAAAATAAAGGAGGGCGTCGCAAGCGACGCCCTCCTTCTCAAAATTATTGACCGCGAACCCGATGCTACGGAAACAATGACCTGGCGGTATTATGAAAAAGTGCCGGATCTAAAGTCTTTCCGAAAAAAGACTGAATGAGTTCCCTAAACACGTAATCCGCAGTCTATGTTTTAATTATATCATAATATAACTATAATGTCAAGTAGGATCATTTATCTTGATAATGCCGCTTCTACGCCGGTATCCGGAGAAGTAAAGAAAGAGATGGACAGGGGCCTTGCTTTAGAAGGCAACCCCTCCTCCTATAACGATGAAGGCCGTAAAGCCCGCAAAGCGCTCGAGGAAGCAAGGTTAAAAATTTCCCGGTTTTTAGGCGCCCGCACTCAGGAGGTAATATTCACCAGCTCGGGAACGGAGGCTAATAATTTAGCCATAAAAGGAGCTGCAGGTACTTCTGGAAAAGGCGAGATAATTACCACGCCTATAGAACACCCCTCGGTCATAGGCCCGGTAAAATACCTCGCCAGGCGGGGCTATAAAGCGATCTATTTATCTGTTGATAGGTATGGCCTTATTGACCCGGAAGAATTGAAGAAGAAGATCACTTCAAGGACGCTGCTTATTTCTGTAATGTATGCCAATAATGAGATAGGCACCATTGAACCGGTTCTGAAGATCTCTAAGATAGTAAAAGAGTTCAGAGGTAGATCGAGCAGGAATTATCCTTTATTCCATATTGATGCCTGTCAGGCGGCAGGATACTTAGATATGAATGTTAATCGCCTGAAAGCAGACCTCCTTTCTTTCAATGGGGCAAAGCTGTACGGTCCTAAGGGTATCGGCGTCTTGTATGTAAGGAGGGGAGTTAGATTACATCCGGAGATGCTGGGCGGTAACCAGGAATCCGGCCTGAGGGCTGGGACGGAGAATCTGCCCGCAATCCTAGGATTGGCACAAGCGGTCTCAATGATAAAGAGAGAAGAAGGAAAAAAGACAGCGGAGCTCAGAGATTATTTTATCCGTCAGATCAAACGCAAATTGCCCGAGGCGGTATTAAACGGCCCGGAAGGCGATCAAAGGCTCCCAAACAATATAAGTATTTCCATTTCGGGACTAAGCAGCGAGAATATACTTTTGGAGCTCGATAAGCATAAGATCTATGCCGGTAACGGATCGGCTTGTACGGCTAGGTCTGTCGAGCCTTCTCATGTATTGAAAGCAATCGGGCGGGAGGCTAAGTATATGAACGGCACTATCCGATTCAGTCTAGGGCGGCAAACGACAAAAAAAGATATCGATTATGTTCTAAAAGTTTTGCCCAGAGTGATAGATAACTTAAGAAAGAGGTATAATAAAACCGGAGTTTAAACCCCGGCAGTAAATGGAACATCAGCGATCTGTTTTTCCCGGATCAGCCTGCATTGGTCGTGAACGCTGACAAGCTTCATTGAGTCAGATTCTTTATCATAAACCTCCATAGTATTTCTTTCTACTCCCTTTACTTCCATGTGGCAAAAATGGCATGTGAAGGATGGGAGCCTGTCTGAATTGTGCAGATGTTCCATAACCACAACGGTATATTTCTGATCTTCTCTCTGCGGATTCCATAATCCGTCAACTCTTGCCAACCGTTCTGTTCCCTCGGCAAGCTCGATGCTCAGTAGTCCTCTATTTGCCGCAAAGCCATAAGAATAGATACAGTCCTGAACCCTCAGATTCTTGAGGATTTTCTTTAATCTTTGGAAATCCAAATCTCTTTTGCCCTCGGGCACCAGATCAAGAGTAAAAGTCGCCCCGTGGGAACCGTGGAGGTTCGAGATGATTGCTTTCATTCTGAAAGGACTGGATAGGTCGTATTAGTATATCAAAATAATCACATGTGTCAAATTGGGTTGAAAAGAAGTAGAATCTTTAGTAAAATAGTATATAATTGTCTCCGTAGCTTAACGGATAAAGCAGCAGCCTTCGAAGCTGTTGATGGGGGTTCGATTCCCTCCGGGGACACAAAAATCGTTAGATTTTTGAGTACCCGAGCAAATGTCGTTAAGACATTTGCGGGAGGGAAGCGAAAGTCGGAACTATATTGCAGTCAGCAGACTGCAATAGTGAGGCGGGGTCGCGACCGAGCCGAGCGACGGCGAGGCGAGAGTTGTGACCTATTCCCTCCGGGGACACAGGCTTAATAGTAGAATTAAAAATCCGCCCTTAGCTCAGTTGGTAGAGCTGCTCCCTCTTAAGGAGAAGGTCGTTGGTTCGAATCCAACAGGGCGGACACTTTACAAAATACCATTTTCATGGTATTTTGTTTTTAGGTCATTAAAACAGGCGGGTATTGTATGCTTGGAATTGGTTGGCCTAGCGTAGAAGCTCTAAACAGAATCCATAATCATTGGGAAGATTACTACAGTATACCCAAAAATAGGAATGAGCGAATTCGGAATATTTTCGGATTAAAAATAGTTTCTAGTCCAGTCCATCCGTTTGAAGTCTTTAAACCTGGAGCTGGAAGATATATAAATCTACCGGAAAAACCATCTCTTTTGATAAAGATATTAGCGTTCTTATTAATCCAAATTCTTTTTGCTAGTTTTGCAAGGAAAGAAAATCAGTATATTGACTATGCTTATCGTTGGTCGAGTGCAAGGAAAATATTTACTTGGTAGTTAGTTTTGCCGACTCAATGTCGGCTTTTGTTTTATAAACCTCCACTTATTCCATTCCAACATCCTCCAACAGGGCGGACAAATAAAAAAGTGCGAGGTTATCGCACTTGTCTCAGACTGGGATCCATTGCCTCCAGCTGCTCTTTTCCCAGCGGGGTAAGACGGAATCTTTTAGCGTGTTCGACCGTTTCCAGGGAGCTTCGGCCGGCCACTCTAGCGCAGCATTCACAAGGAAATTCTGAAGCTTCGATCAGTTTCTTTTCTACCATAGTCACCAATACTTCGGTGATATCCTGCAGGAGGAATCTGTGATTGCACCTGGAGGTAAGATAATCTACATCCCCGTAGGAAAGGCGGTAGAGGGTCGGTTTGAACGTACCCCGCTCGTCGTCCGAGATGATTCCCAAGATAAATTCTTCAAGGGCATCCTGCCATCGGGGTTGCGCCAAGGTAAGAGCCGGCGATTCCATATAAAAACACTCAAGTAACTTCCCAGAGAATAACAAGAAATCTACAAATGTCAAACTAAACCAAAACCCCGCGTCACGCGGGGTTTTGGGATTATGATTCGGACAGTTCTGAGACTACTTCGATAGTAACATTCTTTACTCCGAACTCTCTAGCCAGCTGTCTTTCCGAAAACCATATATCGATGTTGTACCAGTATCTTTTATTCATCCTGTCTTCTACGACGAAGACTTTGTCGCCGTAAACTTCCGGAATCCTTATTTGAGTACCGAAAGGCAAGAAGTTAGCGGCGATTATGCCATCCCTTACGTATGTACCGGCAGCGGTTACGAACGGAGAATCATCTGTCTGGTCAATGGTAGATGAATAGGCCGAAGCCCTAACCTTGTATGTCTTTATTATCTGCAATACAGGTTTATCGATTGCTTCAGCTATCATGGCCTTAGCAGATTTCATCTCGGCGCTCTTATTGGCCATACTGGTAAAACTCCAGTTTGTGCCGATATTGGCAGCCAGGATAGAAGGGAAAGGAAGTCTGGTGTTCCAGGTGAAAATAGCAGCATTTGCGGAACTCGTATTGGCAAGGAATAAAAGTACAAAAATTATGGTGATCTTTGCTAATTTATTCATATTTGAGCCCAAATCAGGGCCATTGAATACGGGCTTATGAAATGGTTTTTCAAACCGTTTTTTAGTAACAAAAAACGGCCTATCAAGCCATCTCTCCGCACCATATCCTACTATTTGATTATACTAACATTATAGCAAAAAAGGGCCAAAAAGTCAATAGGCCTAGGCAAGCCCATTTTCAGGTCATTTAAAGGGCCAGAGTGCCTTGAACATGCGCACTCCAGGCCTGGCAGACACTATCAGAAAGACCGAGCCGGCGAACACCAAAAAACCGTCATAGCTCCACCTGTCGATGTGGTTTTCCTGCAGCTTGAGCCAATACCAGAATTCATCGAACACCAGGCCTAAGCCAAAGCCATGGAGCATTGAGATCAGATACTTGGCTCGAGGGCCGGAGAATATTAACGCGAGGTATCCGGAAACAGACAAAACAAAAAAACCATAGACAAAATGGTGGACCCGGAAATTATTAGACCAGGGGATATAGATATCGGGGAAAAAGAGGCTGAAGACTCTGGCTAATATGAATGTGATCAGGAATGCAAATGAAATAGGGAACAGCAAATATAAATACAGGCCAGGTTGATGATGACTGACCTTGTATTTGATCCTATCCCTGACTTTAATAAAAATTCCGAACATCTGAGCGGGCGAGGAGGATCGAACTCCCGTACCCGGCTTGGCAAGCCGGTTCATTACCACTATGATACGCCCGCATTAAACTATATTATCATACCTAAAAAAATACTATTTTTCAAGAGTTAAAGCATAAGACCTTAAATAGTCTTGGTAGAGTTCTAGCCATTTTAACATCCTTTCCTTTAATGCCCGACTGCTCACGAAGATAGTACATACTCCATATGATAATCTTTTCTTGGGGTGGCGACCTTTTATATAGATGGATTTTTTGAATTGGCTGATGGACAGACCCGTAGCCTTGCTCCAGAAATTCTTCTGCACAGAGTCCACTAAATCGGGGTAAAGTAAAAGCCATGCCGATATTTTATCACTTGAAATTTGTAATGCTTTTGTAAGGAATAGATTAAATATCCTAATCATTTCTGGCTCACTATTACAGAGGCGGACTACGCTATTCTTTAATACTTTATCACCCTCTCCCCAATAGAGCATAAGACCAGCCAGAAAAAGAGGGTCACTTTTTAATTTCTGAAATTCCTTAATTGCAGCTTCTCTATACTCTTCATGTTTTAATTTCCAGCGCTCTCTATTTGCTTCGGCCATAGCCTTCAAAGCCTTGGGGTTAGAAAAAGACACTTCTCGAGAAAGACGATCTTTGATTGCCTGGGACCACGGTTCGCTTTTAAGCCAGCTAGTAAGAGTGCTGATAGGAATTCCTAGCTCTTGTCGAATCATTTTATAACTAAGGCCGGCTCGACGTAATTCTATGGCTTTTTCTCGATCTTTTCGCATTTGTGGATATGTGGTCAGTGTATCTAGTTCAATATGTAGCTTTATTATAACAAAGGGGTTCGGTTTTTGTTAATAAAGCTGTGGATAAAATCTAGACAGATTGAATTTCTAAAGGTTTCTGATATAATAGATGAGGTTAAGAACGCCGCGGTAGCTCAGTGGTAGAGCGCAGCCCTGAAGAGGCTGGCGTCGGGGGTTCAATTCCCTCCCGCGGCACAAATTTAAAAGCCCCGAATCGGGGCTTTTAAATTCTAGTTACTCTTGAGTTTAGAAGTTTTCTTCGCTTTCCAGACCCTCATCAATATCCGTTAAATTTTCCTTTCTGAATCTTTCAGCTTCTGTATCTAGGGTCCTCTCAGCTTCTCTTAAGGAGAAGTTCTTCGCTTCTTCCTGGACGAATTTTTCAGGGTCTTTGAGGTATTGCTCAAAGCGGGCTATTTCTTCAGGATCTTCCGTGGAATATATTAAACTCCCGTTATGCCTGACCGAAACTTGTTTAGATCCGAAGTCGTTCAATTTTATTTCTACTTCTGCTTCGCGGCTGAGGACAAGATTATCTACGGTGCTGCGGGATTGTCTAATAGCCTTGAAATCTTCCTGAAGCTGAGGATCGTTCCCGGGCTTAGGCGTTTCTATATCCATAGGGGATTGGGTCGATGGTTTTTCTTTTGCCATAAGAATTAATTCAGATTAAGCATGTGGGCGCATCAGGACTCGAACCTGAGACCTTTTCTACGTCAAAGAAACGCTCTACCAGCTGAGCTATGCGCCCAAAGTTGTTAATCTCCTCTGTGCGGACGAGAGGACTTGAACCTCCACGGGCTTGCGCCCACATGCACCTCAAGCATGCGCGTATACCAAGTTCCGCCACGTCCGCAAAATTAGAAAATTAGTTGTTAGCTGAAGGTTGTTCAGCAGTTTCTTTAGAAAGGGTTTTGGCCGGAGCGGTTCTTTGCTCGGCTTTTATCTTTCTCCTTATCTCTCTGGCCGACTTATCGCGGAGATAATATAGCTTAGCCCTTCTTACTTTAGTTTGTCTTACAACGGTCACTTTGTCTATAGATGGAAGGTAGACGGGATAAGTTTTCTCAACTCCAATGCCGCCGGAAACCTTACGGACGGTAATGGTCCCGCCACTTTCATTGCCGTGTTTCCTGGATATAACTATACCTTCAAAAGTTTGAACCCTGGTCTTTGCGCCTTCCTTTATCTTCTGGTGGACCTTAATTGTCCAGCCTGGTTTTATGTCCTTAAATTTGTTTTCTAAGCCTTGTTTTGAGTTAAATAAAGCGAGCTTGTTCATAGTGTCTTATTGTATCATATTTAGAACTTTTTGCAATTCCTCAGGTAGATCTGCCTCCAGGACAAGCGACTTGCCGTCAATGGAAGTCAGCTGGATCTTGTATGCGTGGAGGAAAAGGCGGGTTAATCCAGGCGGCTTCTGCCAGCCCTTAGGAGTGTATACCGGGTCGCCGGCTATCGGGCAGCCGATTGACTGGAGATGAACTCTGATCTGGTGGGTGCGGCCGGTTTTCGGAGAGACATCCAGAAGGGTGTATTTATCATACGTTCGGATGACTCTGTATCCGGTTACCGACTCTTTGCTGTCGATCAGTTTCTTCCCTTCGATCCTGGTGGTTCGTTTCATCCCGATCCGGCCCAGCGGAAGGTCTATTATCCCTGAGTTATTCTTCGGCTTTCCGTAAACCAAAGCATAATAATGTTTTTGAATATTCCGGGTCTGAAAAAGCTTTTTAAGGAAATCAAAAGAATCCTGGGTCTTGGCGATCACGATTAAGCCGGAGGTATCTTTGTCTAAACGGTGGACTATTCCTCCCCGGGGCAGGAGAGAACCGGAGGCGTCAAAAGGTTCCCCAACTTCTTTAAGTTCAGGGTAATTCCGGATAACCCAATCGGATAAGCTAGGCTGGGTATCGGTAATGTTCTTTGGATGAGTAATGAGTCCGTAGGGCTTATTAACGACAAGGATATTGGAGTCTTCGTAAATAATTTGAGGAGTCATAAATAAATTCGCCTGGATGTGGGCGCGCAAGGACTCGAACCCTGGACCTTCTCGGTGTAAACGAGACGCTCTAACCAACTGAGCTACGCGCCCTCCTGTGGGCATGGATAAACCCAAAACATATCAATTCGTTCGGACAAAACAGAGGTGGGCGTGCCTGGACTCGAACCAGGGACCCCGTCATTATAAGTGACGTGCTCTAACCAGCTGAGCTACACGCCCGCCCACCTCTATTTTGCTTTTTGATATAAGTGACGTGCTCTAACTAACTGGCTACATGCCCTCAAACAATGTAAAAATTCTACACTTTTTAAGATATCCGGTCAATTATAATTAGGCCCTGACGAGGGAATAGAACTCCTTTTGTTCGAGAGTCTCGCGCTTGATAAGTTCCGAAGCTATGTTGTGGAGAATGGCCAGCTTTTGGGTCAGTAATTTTTTGGCTGTCGTTAATCCTTTAGTGACCAGTTTTCTTATCTCCATGTCGATCTGCTGGGCGATACTTTCAGAGTAATTTTTATTCGAAGATATTTCTTTTCCAAGGAATACCAATTCTTCTTTCTCGCCGAAAGTCACCGGTCCGAGTATGTCCGACATTCCGTATTGGGTTATCATCTTACGGGCTAATTCAGAAGCAACACGGAGGTCGTTTGAAGCTCCGGTGGTCACTTCTTTGAATATTATTTTTTCAGCCGCATAACCGCCAAGCAGGACAGCCAGCTCGGCTTCGAACTCGGATCTTGAACGTAGGTGCTTGTCTTCGCTGGGAAGCTTTAGGGTATATCCGCCAGCCCGGCCTCGCGAAACTATTGAAACCTTGTGGATGGGGTCGGTATGGGGCAGGGCAGAGGCGACCAAGGCGTGCCCGGCTTCATGGTAGGCGGTAATTTCTTTTTCTTTCTTGGAAAAGATATGGCTTCGTCTTTCGGGGCCTAATATCACTTTCTCTATTGCTTCCAGGATATTCCGCTGTTCGATCTCCTTTTGATTACTTCTGGCGGCCAGTATTGCCGCTTCGTTTATCAGGTTGGCAAGATCCGCGCCGGAGAATCCCGAAGTCCTTTCGGCAACAACTTTAAAATTAACATTCTTTGAGATCGGTTTATCCAGCGAGTGGATCTTTAATATGTCTTCCCGGTCTTTTAAGGACGGTTCATCAAGGATTATTCTCCTGTCAAACCGGCCGGGTCTCAAGAGGGCCGGATCGAGAATGTCCGGCCTATTCGTAGCGGCCATAATTATAACAGCATCATTGGTGTCAAAGCCGTCCATCTCAACGAGTATCTGGTTGAGCGTTTGCTCTCTCTCATCGTGGCCTCCGCCCAGGCCGGCTCCTCTGTGGCGGCCGACGGCATCTATCTCGTCTATGAATATAATGGCGGGAGCGGTTTTCTTCGCAAGCTCGAATGTATCCCTGACTCTGTTGGCGCCAACGCCAACGAACATCTCGACGAATTCCGATCCGGAGACGAAATAAAAGGGAACATTGGCTTCGTTGGCTACGGCTTTAACCAGCAAGGTCTTGCCTGTTCCCGGCGATCCGACCAGGAGAACGCCCCTGGGTATCCTTGCTCCTAATTTGTGGAATTTTTTAGGATCTTTCAGGAACTCGACTATCTCTCCGATCTCTTCTTTAGCTTCGATCAATCCGGCAACATCCTTGAAAGTTATCTTCTTTCTGCCGTTTGCTATATTAGCGAGCTTGGCTCTGGTCTTGCCGAAGGAGAATGCCTGCATTGAACCCTTCTGGGCCTGATGAAGCATGAACCAGAAAATACCTAATATCAGAAGGAATGGAAGGATCGCCTGGACGATGGTGCTGATCACGCTTGCCGCTCCGGTTTGGTCCTTTACCTGAAATTTAACGGCATTGAGCTTGGTCTTATCAGCTCCGAGATCAAGCAAGGTTTCAAAGGCAGAAACACCCGGCTCTTTTTTAGCCGTCAGGTTCTCGTTATTCTGAAGGACAATATCCAGATTATCCTGCTTGATGCCGATCTCTTTGATTTCCCCGGCATTTATTTTGGATACCACCTCGGTTAGCCCGATGACCTTGGTATCCTTGAATGGCGTGTCAAAAAGTATGACAATGCTGGCCGCAGCGATCAGAATGAAAAATACGATTGTAATATAGCGTAATACTAATTTCATAGATGCTAAATTGTAACATAAAAAAAGACTCGATGCAAGAGCAGCGTGCCTTACTTTGGTAGAACCTATAAAGACTCTTTGAGTTCTTCTATCTGGGCCTGGTTGTCGAGAGCCTGGGCCATTTTTTCGGTAAACTGGTCTACGAAATTCTTTTGCTCTTTCTCGACTTGTTCCCACCCGGTTTCTTCAGCGGCAATGTAAGCTTCCATATCCGCCGCTATCTTATCGATCTGGTCATTTTCGGCTTCCAGGGCCCGGATCAGTTTTGCGATGTCCTCCTCGGGCAGTTTGTCCAAGTTCTCGATAATATTTTCCTTAGTTGAATCGTCCAAAGTTGACTGGCCTAGCAGTTCAGCCAATCTCTCGGCCATAATTTTTTGTTCAGGGGATAAAGGCATTATTTAGTGAATAAACTTTCTATTTTTTTGCTTAATTCTTCCCATACTATTTTATCTGAATTTTTTCTTAGCCATTCCGCGGTGATGCTTGTATCTATGACCACTTGTCCCTTTCTCATCTCAATCAATCTCATTTCCAGCTCACGCTCTATCAATTCGATCCTCTCCGGCGTCAGTATTTTATTTGCTCTAGATTCCCCCCGGGTTGTGATCAGCTGGTTCTTTATCCTATCAACTCCGGAGTTAATAAGTTTCCTGATCTTTGAGTCATTTAATTTTACGCCCTCTTCTTTTTTCTTATCTACAAATTCATTCATGGCTCTGGTAATCTCTTCCGCCCAAAGCCTGTATGGCGATTTAACCCGCTCCCTGAACCAACTGAGGATAGAGCCTTTTTTGTTCCCGGCCTCCGGCTGGATTTCAATAGCGGGGATTCCGGCGGAGGCAGCAGCCTCTCTATCTTTTTTATGGAATAGACCGGATACAAACTCTTTAAAAGCTGATTTCTTTTCTTTATCTTCTTCCGGAGCGGAAGGGGCTTCGGGCTGAGCCGGAGGTTCGGGCCTGACTTCCGGTTCGGGCATCTCTGGTTTTATCTTTGTTTCTCCAGCAAGATCCGGACCTGCCGGTGTAGGCGGGATCTCAATCTCGGGAGTAGGCTGTGGCGTCGCTTCTGGTTCTGGGGCGGGCTCTGTTTCTGCTTCCACCTCCGGCTCAGGCTCCAGCTGATTCTCGGGAATATCGGGTACGGGTTCCACGATTGTCCCATCCGGCAATTCTTTCCTGAGCTTCTCCAGCTCTTTTTCTAACTTTTTAATTTCTTTTTCAATCTTCACTGCCTCGTTCCGCCAATAAGAGAGGCCTTCCGGTCCAACGCCGGGAATCCTTCCGGTGTCTTGGGCGTGTTCGATCATCTTAGCGACCTGATCATTCAAATATGCGTGCTTCTGGCTAATAGCGTATTGTCTTGCCCTTATATCCTGTTTTAATTTTTCAATTTTCTCGTTCTGCGCTGATGTCTCTGCTTCTGCGGCAGTCCCTCCGCCCGCTTCAGAAGAGGCTTTATCCTTCTGCGCTGCTTTATCTCTGAGTCCCTCCCAGTAAGCTTTTTCAAGGCCAAGCGGATTGGACGGCCGGTCATTATAGCTTATAAATCTGTCGATTTGGTCCTTGCTCCATTTCTCTTCATCCGGCAATTCTTCTTTGCCTAGCAGTTTAGCCTTTTCTTTCCAGAGGTCTTCCCGCTCTTTTTTAAGCTCTCGCACTGTATCCCACCTCAAGACCTTATCGCTAAGCTCGGTATTGATCTGAGCTATCCGGGTATCTATATCCCTTAATTTCGTTTCTTTTTCCGCCGTATTATCTTCGGTAATTTCCGGAAGGGGAGCTGCCGGAGTTTCTGGTTCCACGGGGGATTCTTCGGGATGTATTGCCGGTTCGGGCTCGGCAGGCTGAGATACTTCTGCTGTCTTGGGTGATAGTAGCGACCTAAGCCTAGCCAGCTCTTCTTTGGTTATCTTGTCATCCGCGAAAGCTTCTTCTATATCCTCTTCCGGAGCGGATGAAACCGCGATTTTATTCAGAAGTTCTCTTCTGGACCTTAATTCATCATTACTGAGCTGGTCATCGGCAAATTTCATTTCCCACTCTTCCAGGATGGGTTTAAAGGACTCAGCTCTATTCGGAGAAGTTTCCATTTCTTTTATTTTAACATCAGGCGCTTTTTCCCTCAATAGATATTCCTTAAGGAGGCTCTGAGGTTCAAGGGAATTATCGGTCATAGTATTTAATATCTCCGACAGCGTGATTGAAAGGGGAGCTGGATCTTTAACAGGTTTCATCCACATAGTTTCCCTTACCTGGAAACCCTGGCTGAACTTATCCCGGATAGGTTTATTTATCCCGGATATGAAAAATCCGCCTGAATTTGGGTTCCATATTATGTAAGCACCGGCCCCGCTATGCTTTGCCGCATCATAGCCTCCGGGCAAAGTCTTATCTATATCCACGATTATTTTTCCGTATTTCCGGGATTCTACTATGAACCCGTCTCTCTCTATCTCCTTCAGTCTTTTTAACGATTGGTCGACTACTTCTTTTTGCTTCACGGCTGCCCTGAGAAGGCCGTACTTCCTCAGCTCATCTGTATCAAGCATGTCAGTCGGACTTTTCCCTGTTTTGAAAAATTCAAAAAGATGTTTGGGGTTCAGGTACCTTTGAAGCCCCAATATGGTGACGAAAGATTGTTTAAAATATTTCTCCTCGTCAGGATAGGTCTTATTATCGATATGCGTAACAAATTCTACGGCTTTATCCAGATATGGCTCCCTTTGTAAAAAACCCATTGATACCAGCATCTCGTAGGTTAATTTTGTAGCTGACAGATCGGAGCCGCTTTCATCAGTATGGTGGTCCAGCACCATCGTCTTTCCCTTAACCACGACTCCGTGCCGGTTGCCGCTATCAACGGTTATTGCATCTTCAGTCAGATCGCCTTGCTCCACATAGGTTAGATTCTTCGTATCAAATCCGGCCAGCTTGAATAGGGCTATGGCCGTTTTTCCGTCAAGGTCGCTAAATGGTCGGATCACTTTTTTCCCTTCTTCGTCTGTTTCTGAAAATCCATGAACCGTGAACTCTTTCCAAAGCTTTTTGCTAAGCTCAATAAACTTTTTATCGCTCTCCTCAAGAGTCGGTGCGTTCAGATCCTCGTATTTCAAATCTTCTGATGCTTCTATTCCTGATATTGTTTTTTCAGAAGCTTTTCGGGAAAGCTCAAGTTGCTCATTTTGGGTAGCGGGTCCTTTCTTAGGTATATCGGGATATTCTTTCATAGACTAATTATCTTACATTATTAAAAAAATAAAAACCGGGTAGCGCCGAAGCGCTCCCGGTAGAAGGTGCTGTTACAGGCAGGCTCTCCTCAGAGCCTGGAATTGCCCGTGATCCAGAATGTCGTCAGCGAAGGCGACAGCCAGGATCTCGAACTTGTCATTGGCTCGGCTCAGACCTTCAAGGGTTCCCAGGATTCCTCGGAAGGTCTCGGGACCGATCTTGTCTTCCACGAATGCTTCCTCGGCCTCTTCGCGGATGATATCGGCAGCGCGTTGTATGCGGGCTCGCCGGTACATTTCGTTCCGGGCTCGTCGCCGTTCGCGAATTTCTCGCTTCCGGGCTTCGGATGCTGCCCGGCTTCTCATCCGAATCCTCTCGGATTCGAAATCGATCTTCTGGAGCTGAACCTTGAGCGAAACTGCTCCCTTCTCGGCCACAGCCTCCAGGAGCCGGCTGTTCTTTTCGCGTTCCTTTCGAAACTCTTCGCGAGCCCGGTACTCGGCATCGTCGTACTTGGTCTGGAGGTACGCGATGTCGCTCGCCAGGATCCGGAATCTCCGAAGGGAAGCGAAATTAGGGAAGCCGTTGGACGAGACCATCAGCTTGCCGTATGCTCTGGCAGCCCGGCGTCGCAGTTTCTCGATCTCCCCGCGGATGTACTTCATCTCCGGGGAGGGCTGGAACTCATTGTCGAATTCGATGACAATCGCTTCGCCGCCATCGCCTTCGACCTTGAGCCTTCTGCGGTGCTCCGTTCTCCTTCCCCGGAGTCCCTCGTCCGGGTCCGGAGAATACCTCTGGCGGCGCTCTTCCATCTGCGCCGCATACCGCTGTTGTATGCTTTGGAGCAGACTCATGACACGCCTCCATGCTGAAGTTCGTCCAAGCGGCTGGCAGCCGAGAGGATCAGGCTGATCTCTGCCGATTCGTTCTGGCAGAACCCAGCCCAGATGAAGTCGGCGCGGCGGCGAAGCCGTGCCAGGTCATCCTTGGTCTCTTTCCGCCATTTCTTCTCCTCGTCGGAGATGCGATATTGCCCGCATTCCTCTTCGGAGAGTCTCCGACCGAGTCTCTCTTCGGCTTTTGCTTGCTTCTGCTGTCTCCTCTCGAGCTTTCGCTCGAGTTCGCGGAACGCCTTCTCGAACAGCGGGATCTTCTTGCAGATCTCTTCCAGTTCGGCGAGCTGCTCTTGCGTCGGCATTCTCTTGATGTGATACCACGCCTGGCCAATCTGGCGGGGCAGATCTTCGAGTTCCGAAGCTCTTGCCTCGACTGAGGCCTGAAGAAGCTCTTCGGATACCAGCTTCCTGGTTTTCTCGTGGGCGCGGCTCTTCCGTTCCCGCAAGACCAGGTCGTAGTTCTCCTTGCGGGTGCTTGCAAGGAAATCAAGAAGGTTCTCTCGGAGGGTCTCGACGCGCTTGCGCTTGTCGATCTCTTGGGAGGAATTGTGGCCTCTCATCTCCTCGAGCCAACGGTCGGCTCGGAGGGCAAGGGAGGTCATCTCCTTGAGGTTGTAGCCGCCCAGCGTGAAGTTGAGCAGCTTTGTTAGATCAAGAATAACTGACAGAATGCGCGCGTTGCGCGTTCCGCACAGAATGTCCATGACGGTAGGGCCGGCATCGCGGCCGAGAGTTATGAGCTCTCCGCGCATGGCCATCTCGCCGATGGTCTGACGCAGTATCGTCTGGTACCGGTAGGAATCCTTCCGACTCTCGAATGTCGTCTGGGCGCGGAGTGTCTTTTTCTCCGCATAGGGGACAGGCTGTCCGGCAAGGACATACCTGAAGAGGCTCAGAGCCTTTGCGATCAGGCTCATTGGGACGGGAGCCTCCGTTCCGTCCGATCCCACCCACGCCATAGAAGTCTCCTTTCGGGGGATGGGTTGATATTTGACCCATGGCTTGACTGTCAGCCCGAGTCGGTGTCAAAGGTCGATCGATACATATAATTATATATGATTTTAGCTTAAAAGTCAAATTTAAGTATAAAAAAATCCCCCCGGCAGAATCCGTTGATTCTACCGGAGGGGTGTTGCGTTCTTCGTGCGCTACGCCGTTGCGTTGCGCTGAATGCTCAGGAGCTCCTGGACCTTGGCCACGAAGGCCTGGTCGTCGAGCTCTTCTCTGTCCCAGCGCTCATAGGCGCGCCGGAGACCCCTGCCGGCGCTGGGCGCCGTGCAGGCCGTTTCGGCCTCGTCGACCGACATCGGGGTGTTGTCGTCCACCGGGTAGGTTGCGGTCTGAACCTGCGCTGCCGCTTCCGCTGCCGGCTGGGCCGGGGCGGTCTCGACAGGAGCTTCGGTCGTCCCGCCCTCCGTGGTGGGCACGTCGATGGCCGTATCCTCGTCGGGTTCGACCGAAGCCGCGAACTTCGCGGCTTCGGCACGAGCCGTTTCGAGCTCCGCCATCAGGCGCTTGACCTCGGCCTTGGCCGATTCGAGCGCGTCGTCGCCATCGTCGCTGCCGCCGGCGACGATGGCAGCAGCAGCGATCTTCGCGGCCTTGGCCTTCGCCACCGCGTCTTCGAGATCGGCCACTCGCGCCTTCGCCACCTCGGCCTTGGCCGATTCGATCTCGGCCACTGCCTGGTTGCTGACGCCACCGTTGGTGGCGTCGTGCCGTTCCTTCGTCGCCCACGACTCGAGCAGCCCGTAGGGGAAGCTCGAACGCGAGGCGATCCGCGACATCAGGCCGCCGGTCGCCTTCGCTGCCGGGTGCTTGGCGCGCCAGGCTTCGATGACCTTGCGGGCCTCGGCCTTGGACCACGCTCCCACCTTGTATTCGGCCTCGCCAGCGCACTTGGTGAACTGCGCTGCGAGGTCGGCCCGGTACTTGGCGGTCTTGTTCTGCTTGTCGTCGTTGTCGTCGCCCAGGGCGGCAACGAAGATCGCCGGCTCGACGCCGTAGATGACAACCGACTCGCCCAGGAGCCGGTCGATGAGTCCGCGCTTGGTCTCGTCCTGGCGAGCCAGGGCGAACGTTGAGCGGAGATCCACCTTGTTGACCGCCTGCGGGTCTGACAGGAATCCATCGAGTGCCTCGACGAGAGGCCTCAACGGGTCCATCCATGCCGGCAACGCTGCCGGTTGCTGGACGGCTTCCGCCGGAACGGCGGGAGTCGTCGTGCTTCTGTTGCGCTGTCTGTTGGCCATGTGTCCTCCCTCCGCGCTAGGCGCGGGGAAATTGACGAACGAGGTTGATGGTTTGAAAAAGTGCTGTCATTGGGTGCCCATGCAGGGCCGAAACCCCACAGAAGCACTTCTCAGCTTGTACTTGCATTATATCAAAATCATTGACTAATGTCAATAGTGGTGATACAATATATCAGACCTGTAATACAGAATCTAAACTTTAGAGATTACAGCTAAATGGATCTCTGAAGTATGGACTTTGAAAACGAGGTGTCCAGGTGAGAGAGAAAGTCATCTACCTAGGTGGTTCATCTAAACCCGATTCCATCGGGAAACAATGTACGGTTTTTGACATAATAGCGAGAAAAAATATGCGATCCTATGAGTACAGACTCATGGTCGATTGCGGAATGGAATTCGTAAGAGGGGAAAAGTCGGGACCGGTTCCTAATTTTTCTCTTATCAAAGACCGTAAAATTGATTGTGTGATTCTGACCCACGGGCATACCGATCACACCGGAGGCCTGGGGGCTCTTAGAGCTTCCGGACTTTTGAGCGAATCGGCCCCGGTAATATCCAGTCCCCAGACGGCTCACATGCTTGAGCTTAATCTGAGAGACGGTGAAAGGTCGAGAATACACAGTATTTTTGATACCGCTAATATAATGAAAAGAAGAATGAGCGTTCCGAAACCGGGGCTTTGCGAAGTCCTGCCGGGACTGGTTCTACTCTTCGCTCAGAACGGCCATTTGTCCGGATCAGCTTCCATTGTTATCCCCACCGGGTCGGGTAAGAATATTCTGGTCATAGGGGATACTAGTGAAGAGGATCAGCCGATCACTCAGGGCAGGCGGTTGCCTTCGGAGTATTATCCGGCGAGCCATATTCCCGACTGCATCGGAGGAACAGATTTCACTTATGGGTTTGGGAATAAAACACCCCTCTCTGAGGTGGTATTGAAATTCCAAAACCAGGTAAGAGCCGATATTCAGGCCGGTAAAAAAGTGGTGGCCGGGGTTTTCAGAGCCGGAAGGGGACAGAACGTTCCGATCTGGCTGCTGGATATCGCCCGGGAGCTTAATGTCCCGATCTGGCTTGATGGCTCAACATCCACTGTCTGGAATATCCTCCGCGAGAATCCCTGGTCGGAACGGGACGGTATCCTGCCCGAACTGGGAGAGAAGAACGGAGTGATCCCGGTCAGGGATTCAATGCACCGGATGACTCTTCTTGAGAAGGAAGGTCCGGCCATCTTCGTTACTACGCCGGGTATGGCTGACTTCCGGCCCCTGGTGAAGTATCTGGAATTCGGACTTCCGCGAAAAGATTTTTCATTCTATTTTACTTCCTGGATCGACAGGCATACCAATGCCAACAGGATTCTTTCCAGGCAGGCGAAAATAGAGAAAGCCAGAGATGAAGGCAGGCAGCTAGAGCCTCTGGTGAAGATATTCGATGAGGAAGTCGGTTGGATCGAGCTTCCCATGGAAGCCGATGTCCATCACTTCGGACTTGGCGCTCACGGCGATTCGGAAGAGAGCATCAGACTCATCGACGATATAGTAATGAAATGCAGAGGAGGCAATCCTCTGGAATTTGTTCTCGCCACTCACGGCAGCCTGGCTAACAGAAAGGCTGCTGCCGAGAGGATCTATCCGAAGTATACAGACCAGTTCTTTTTCGGAGAGGAGAATACGATTATCACAATATGAATAAAATAAATGGCGACCTTGCGGTCGCCTTTTTTGTTGTCTCGGTTAGGATGGGATATAGATCAGAGAGCCCTTTTCTCTTATCCAATTCTTCCGCATCCGCCAGCCGTTAGCGTGATTCCGTGCGAACAGCCGGTCCTCTATACAGCGTTCAATATGGTCTGCGGTGAAAGGAGCTCCCGCCTCTTGCTCTTCGCCAAGCTTTATATCGAAAGCCTTGGCATAAGGAACTCTGGTGGTGAAGACATAGAGAGTGCAATTTGGCCCGCCGCTCAGTTCTCCCACGAAATTCCGGTCTATGTCCAATCCCAGGGCCAAGCCTATCTCTTCCAGAGACTCCCTGTTGGCGCCTTCATCAAAAGTGGTGTCAGTGACTTTCATTCCCCCGAAAGGGAAACGCAGCCTCTCCTTATCTCTATCTTTGATGACCATGAACCTGGCCGGTTCGCAGTCAAACTCGATGATCATCATTACGCCTTTGTAGGGCATTTGATCGGGGATTTGGGCGGGCGATAAGCCCTTTAAAGGAACTGTTAGGACTTCCGGCTCAGGTTGGGGTTTCCAATCAAAGTCGATCTCGATGCGCGATTTTCTGGTCATGCATGCCCTCGTATGCTATAAATAGTACCACAGAGAAGTATAAAGTCAATCCCGGTTGAAACCGGGATTGACTTTATACTTCTAGTAGATTCTTTGATTCTTTTAACTTCCTGACTTCTCCAGAGTGAGGGTCATCTTGTGGTCCTTGATGTCGATACTGACAATAGCCATCGGATATTGAGTGCCGACAGTGACCGAGTCTGAGGGGCTTTGTCCACCGAATTCGGCGGCAGGTATGAAGCCTATTATATTCTCTTCAAGCTCAACGAAAGCGCCGGTGTTCTTTACTTTGATTATCTTGCCCGTAACCTTCTGGCCCACCTGGTATCTGTCTTCGACTTTCAGCCAGGGGTCATCCTTTAGAGCTTTCAGTGACAATGATATTCTTCCGCCTTCGAGGCTGATGATCTTAGCAGTTACCTCATCACCGGGATGGAGTACCTCTCTCGGGTCTTCGATGAATCTCCAGTCTATTTCTGATGAATGGATAAGGCCGTCCAGCATATCGTTCAATTTAACGAAAGCGCCGAAATCCGTGACTTCGGTTATCTTCCCGTTAACGACATCACCGACTTTCAGCTTCGCTATCTCTTCTTTCAGGGTTTCATCTTGGATCGCTTTTTCGGAAACGATAAGTTTGTTCTCCGCTTCGGAATAATCGAGGATCTTTACTTTAAATTCCTGGCCTTTGAATTTTTGCAAAGCCTGGACGATCTTTGTCGTGTCGCCGCCTTCTACTTTCGGATAATGCTCGGCGGAAAGCTGGGACAAGGGAAGAAAACCCTGGATGCCGCCAACCTCAACGATAAGTCCGCCTTTGTTTATATTAATGATCGTTGTGGAGATGACCTCGCCGGAGTCTTTCTTCTCTTTTATATCCTGCCAGGCAGTCGTGATCTGAGCTGCCTTCAATGACAGCTCGCGGTAACCGTCTTCGTTCTCAAGCTCTATAAGCATGGTTGAAACCTTATCACCGGATTTTAAAGATTTCATCCTATCGGGATTGTCATAGAACTCTCCGGGATAGACCATACCTATACCAATGGGACCCAAGTCAATGATGACACTGCTTTTGGCAACGCTAATGACTTCTCCGCCCAAGATGGTTCCGGGCTTTGGCAGCATGAACTCCTCTTTTAATAAGAGGTCTTTCATCGATTTAACTGAACTTGATGCGATATTCATAGTGATTAGGATTATAAAGGAATTTACATGATTTTGCAAATTCAGAAGCCCAATCCGGCTCAGAGATTGCAAATCTCAAAAATCATGGTATAATCTTAAAATCAACCAAGAGGCAAAGAGGTGAGCAGCAAACGCAGGATAAGAAGGCGCTCCTGTGAAGGGAAAAAGCAATATGCCACATACGAAGAAGCTCTTAAGTCCGCATTGGCTGTCAGTGATGATCTGAAAGAGACCGTATCTGCGTATGAGTGTGAATTCGGAAAACACTTTCATATCGGGCACCCTTCAAAAAGAAGATTGCAATCAAAGCAGGCCAAATCCAAGAACATTCGGCAACGGCTCCGTTTTGAGCGAGCTCTGGAAAACTTCGAGAAAGGAGAGGGAATGCGCATCTGGCTTGATGATCAGTGGGATTCTTCCGGCGCGCCTGAGCGTTGGCCGCCTCCCGGATTCATTCCGGTCAAGAATTGGGCCGAGCTCAAGAAGCTGCTGGATACCACTAGGGGAAGGATAAAGACTATTGATTTCGATCATGACCTGGCAGATTTTGCGGAAGATGGCCAGGAGCGTCATGGATACTGGATAATCAAGAAGCTCGCCGAGGACTATCTTGGCCGGTATCCCGAAGAAGTTCGCGTTCATTCTCGAAATACGGGAGGGGGCGCGCAGAACATTCTTTCCTACGACAGGAATGTGCGTAAACACCTGTTGTCTGGCCTTTGATCTTCGCGGGGTGTGATCACCCCGTTTTTTATTTGCAAATTTCTAAAATCATGGTATAATCTTAAAATTCAAGGAGAGAAGGCTTATGAGTTTGGTCTTATGGCTGATTGCAAAGAATTTGCCTCTCGGCCACTTTGAAAAGCATCGCCAAGAGTACGCAGCCGATCCTTCAGCAGGATTTTTCTCGCCGACTTATTGCGGTGAGAAGATGATACGAAATATTGCCGGGAAAATCGTGAATGGACTTTCACAATACAAGGTGGCTGAACTAGTGGCAGAGGAGTGGGAGGGATTTCATTCCAGGCTTCGTCTCGATATTCGGGATATCTGTAATACCGAAACGAGATCGGGCAACGTGACGAAAGGCGTTGCTTACTTAGACAAGCTTCTCAATGGCGGATTATTGAGGAGCCAGCAGATCGGTCCCGTGCGTCGCGATCTGGTAGTGGTCCGTGGCCAGCTCATGTCAATCAACCGCCGAATCAATCCGGCGGTTGCCGGAGCGGAAAGGGCGCATGCGGCTTTTGTGAGGCCGCCGAACTATCATAAGATGTCTCCGACTGAGAAGAAGAGAGTGAACCAAAAATTGGCGGCAGAACGCCGCCGCGATAAGAAGTATTAGTAGCAGAGCGTGCGGGGTGCGAACCACCCCGTTTTTTATTATTTATTTTTAGTGATAGAGTTATTGAGAGTTCTTTCGGGATTCATCATGAGTGATCCAAAACTTACTCGCCAAGAGATCAGAACGATAGTCGACGAAGAAGCGCGTTTTGCCGAAAAATGGGATAATGAGAGGCCTGCAGGCAGCTTAGCTGATGCCGATAAGCCGATAGAAGTTTGGCTTGCGTGGATGGAAGTTTATCTTCGTAAAGCAATGGATGCGACTGTGATCGGTTATGATAAAATAGCCGCTTTGCATAATTTGAGATGCGTACTCAATCTTGGTGAAACCTGCGCTCAACATCACGGCCTGCCACGCCGCGAACCGGGCGATACTAAAGATACATACTAAACTGCGGGATAAAACCCGCTCTTTAATTTTAAAAGCCGTTTCTGCTGCCCTTTTTACCCCTTTATTTTATTATAAAAATTTGATATACTTTAGGCATGACGATCTCATGGTTCGGACAGAGCTGTTTCCGCATTGAAGCTAAAGAAGGCTCTGTTTTGATTGACCCATTTTCAAAAGAAATCGGCCTGAAGCCCCCACGTATTAAAGATGATCTAGTCCTTGTTACTCACGACCATCGCGACCACAATAACCTGGACGGAATTAATCCCGAAGCTTTTATAATCAAAAATCCCGGCGAGTATGAGAAGCAGGGAATATCGGTTCACGGGATCATGTCATTTCATGATAAAGTTCAGGGCAAAGAAAGAGGATTGAATACGATTTACATTATTAAAGCCGAGGACATGACATTATGCCACTTGGGAGACCTCGGAGATAAGCTGACGGATGAGCAGGTTCAGGCGATAGGGGATGTGGATATATTGCTGATTCCAGTTGGAGGGGTATATACGGTAAACTATAAAGAGGCGGTGGAGGTCATCAGTCAGATCGAGCCTAAAGTCGTTATCCCCATGCATTATAAGCTGCCTGACCTTATATACGACATTGATAATGTTGAAAAATTCACTAAGGAGCTCGGCTTAGCTCCCGAGAAGGTCGATAAGCTAAGAATTGCTAAAAAGAATCTTCCTACGGAGGAAATGAAACTCATAATTTTACAAGAATGAGCCTATTAAACGATATCCGCCAGCAGCCCCGCCATATTAGAGAAATAATGTTTGCTTTTTGCGTGATAATTACGGTATCATTAGTCGGCTTGGTTTGGTTCAGGTCTTTTGAGGAAAAGATTTTCGTGATGATGAATCCGGATCCTGCCAAGCAAGACCAGTATTTTGCCCAGAGGCGCGAGAATATGCCGACACTGTTTGCCAGCATCCAGAGTTCGTATAAAGGATTGAGAGCTGCAGTATCCGGTATATTCCTTTTGGGGAATGAAGAGGAAACCCAAGGAGACATTAAAACGAAAGAAAAAACTTATCTTTTGCCTTTACCTTATAAGAAGTAAATTTAGCTTGTAGGCTTTGTATAGCAAGCTTACGAGCCTTTATATTTGTGACATTAGGGATTAAACAAAGAGAAATAACGGAAGAGATGCAGCAGGCGTACCTTGAGTACGCCATGAGCGTTATTGTCGCCCGCGCTTTGCCCGATGTCCGGGATGGATTGAAGCCTGTCCACAGGAGGATCCTGTATGCCATGCACGATATGGGCCTCAGGCACAATGCCAAAGTCGTCAAATCGGCTAAACTTGTCGGGCAGGTCATGGGAAACTATCATCCTCACGGCGACAGCGCTATCTATGATTCAATTGCCAGGATGGCCCAGGATTTCTCTTTAAGATACCCGTTCGTAGACGGCCAGGGCAACTGGGGATCAATTGACGGGGATCCGCCGGCGGCTATGCGATATACAGAAGCCAGAATGTCTGCAATTGCTGAAGAGATGCTCGCCGACATTGATAAAGATACCGTTAATTTCGTGGATAATTATGATGCCACCCACAAAGAGCCTGCGGTGCTGCCGGCTAAATTGCCAAATCTGCTCATCAACGGTTCAGTCGGAATTGCCGTAGGTATGGCTACTACCATCCCGCCTCATAATCTGGGCGAAGTTTTGGATGCTTTGGCCTATCTCATCGACAATAAAGATGCCGAGGTTACGGACCTGATGCAATTCGTAAAAGGGCCGGACTTCCCGACAGGCGGGACTATATATAATGAAAGGGACCTGATCAATGCCTATGCTACGGGCCGGGGACCTCTCTCCATGAGAGGCGTGGCAGAGATTGTGGAAAGCGCCAAGAGAGGTTTTCAGATAATAATCTCGGAAATACCTTATCAGGTTAACAAAGCTGAACTGATAATAAAGATGGCCGATCTGGTCAAGGAAAAAAAGATCGACGGGATCAAAGATATCAGAGACGAGTCTGATAAAGACGGTCTCCGCATCGCTATAGATCTGAAACAGGACGCATTCCCAAGGAAAGTCTTGAACCAGCTTTTTAAATATACCGAACTTCAGAAGACTTTCCATTTCAATATGCTCGCTTTAGTCGATGGCGGCCGCCAGCCCCAGATATTGGGGTTGAAAGCTTTGCTGGAAAAATTTGTGGAGCATCGGAAGGAAGTAATAGTAAGACGGACTAAGTATGATCTTCAAAAAGCCAAAGACAGGGCTCATATCCTGGAAGGTTTGAAAAAGGCTCTGGATCACATAGATGAGATCATTAAGATAATCAAATCCTCGGAGTCAAAGGAAGACGCATTCAATAATTTAATTAAGAAATTCAAATTTTCCGACAAGCAGGCAGGCGCCATATTGGAGATGAAACTCCAGGCCTTGGCGGGACTGGAAAGAAAAAAGATAGACGATGAGTTAAAAGAGAAAAGAACGCTTATCGCTTATCTTGAGGATCTGCTGGCTTCGCCTAAAAAGATCTTCGGAGTAATAAAAGACGAATTCAAAGAATTAAAAGAAAAATATGGAGACGAGAGGAGGACTAAAGTAGTCAAATCAGCTCTAAGGGAAATAGGAGAAGAAGAATTGGTTCCGGAAGAGGACTCATTATTCATGCTGACCAAAGGCGGATATATAAAAAGAATGCCGCCGGATACGCTTAAGGCCCAAAAGAGGGGAGGCAAAGGCCTTATCGGGATTGCCACCAAAGAAGAAGATGTGGTTACTCAGTTTTTCCTTGCCAATACGCACGATAATGTCCTTTTCTTCACTAATTCAGGAAAAGTATTCCAGACGAAAGGCTATGAGGTTCCGGAATCGTCCCGCCAATCCAAGGGCAAGGCAATTGCAAATTTCCTTCAAGTCTCTCCCAATGATGTAATAACTGCGGTTGTGCCCATATCTAAAGATCAGAAAAGGATGTTCCTCTTTATGGCCACGCAGAACGGGATAATAAAGAAAGTCGATATGGATGCTTTCTCTCAAGTAAGGAAGAGCGGAATGATCGCCATTAAATTAAAAGGCGATGATGCCTTGGGCTGGGTCTTGCCAACTTCTGGCAATGACCAGGTGATGCTGGTAACTTCGGATGGAAGCGCTATTAGATTCAAAGAGAAGGATGTCCGTCCGATGGGACGGGGAGCTTCCGGCGTGATAGGCATAAGATTGGAAAAAGGCGCGAAGGTAGTCGGAGCCGATGTCGTGCCGGCGGGAGCTGAAAAAGGGCTCAAGATTCTTGTGGTGATGCAAAACGGCTACGGCAAGAGATCAGATTTGCAGTCGTATAAGGTCCAGAGCCGGGGAGGAAAGGGTATCATGACCGCCAAGATTACGCCTAGAACAGGCAAGCTTGTATCTGCCCATATTACTTCAGAAGAAAATAAGGAGCTTATTGCGGTATCAAGCAAAGGCCAGGTTATCAGGACTTCAATCGACAGTATCTCTATTCTTGGCCGCGCTACTCAGGGCGTGCGCGTCATGCGTGTTGAGTCCGGCGATTCCCTAGCCTCAGTTGTGGTTGTCTAGTTTCTATTTGGTTGGCGTTGTTTGTAGATAACCCTTGTTTCGAGAGGGTTTTTATTGTGCTAGAATTTATATTATGCAACCTCCTATGCAAGCTCCGTCTCAAGGAATCGCTTCGGGACTGGGCCAGTTCCAAGGCACCGGCGGTTTTATGAATCCGGATGTAATCGCGATGGAGTTCGGATTAAGCCCGGGAATGAAAGTGGCTGATTTTGGAAGCGGAGCGGGATATTTCACTATTTTAATGGCTAAACTTGTCGGCAAGAGCGGCATGGTCACTGCCTTAGATGTTATGGCGACGGCTTTGGAGAGTGTCAGGGTTAAAGCAAAAGCTGCCGGGCTTGAGAATATCCTTACAACAAGGGCAAACCTTGAAGTTCTGGGCAGTTCCGGGTTGTCAGCTGAATCTCAGGATATGGTGCTTTTAGCCAATATACTTTTCCAGTCAAACAAGAAAGATCTTATATTCAAAGAAGCCTTGCGTGTCTTAAAAAAGGGCGGGAAGCTGGTTGTTATCGACTGGAAAAAGGGAAGCCTGTCTGGCCAGGGTGGGTTTGGTCCGCCTGAAGATTTGAGAACGGATCCCAAATCAATGAAATCAATAGCCGCCAAAGAAGGCTTAAATTTTGAGAAAGACATAGATGCCGGATCATTCCATTATGGAATGGCTTTTAGAAAATAGCAGAATCATTCAATGAGCAATAATCGTTTGTATTTAATTCTCGGCGGCGGAATAGTGATCCTGGTTTTAATTACGCTTATGCTGATGCTGAAAGGTTTTGGCGGAAGCTCAGGATCTCAGAGGACTTCCCTGACCTTTTGGGGCGTTTTTGACAATAATAACGCTTTTGAGCGGGTGATCGCCAATTATAAAAACCTTTATCCCGGAGTATCCGTGAGCTATAAAGTGTTTTCGTTTGAAGATTACGAGAGGAATCTAGTTGATGCTTTGGCGGCCGGAAGCGGTCCTGACATATTGATGATCCATAATACTTGGCTTCCTAAGCATCAAGCCAAGTTAAAACCGGCTCCGGACAGTATTGCCGGCGAGGACGGGCAATTCTTTACTCTCAAGGATTACCAGGACCAATTCGTGGAAGTAGCCGAGAAGGATCTAGTGAAAGATAAAAAGATCTATGGTTTTCCTTTGTATGTGGATACCTTAGCTTTGCTTTACAACAGAGACCTGTTCAATAATGCCGGATTGACTTCTCCGCCTAAGACCTGGGATGATTTTAACCGCTATGTTCAGGTACTTACTAAAAAGAATCCCAACGGGAGTATTAAAATAGCGGGCGCTTCTATCGGAACGGCTAAGAATATAAACCGGTCCAGCGATATCCTGATGGCGTTAATGATCCAGAGCGGAGTTCAGATGACAAACAGCATTAATACCGGCGCCACTTTTTCAAAGCCGGTTAACGGCGAGCCAGTAGGCGAGAGGTCGCTTGAGTACTACACTAGTTTTGCCGATCCAAAATCATCCGCTTATACCTGGAATGACAGCATGAATTATTCTATCGATTCTTTTGTTGAAGGGAATACGGCCATGATGATAAATTATTCGCATCAGGTGTCCATTATCAGGGCGAAAGCCGCCCGGCTTAATTTCGCCGTGGCTCCTATGCCTCAAGCCGATCCGAATAATGCCCGCAACTATGCTAATTATTGGGCGGTGGCTGTCAGCAACAAATCAGCTAATTATGTCGAAGCCTGGAGATTTATAAAATATTTAACTTCAAAAGACGGCTCTATCGCGTATCTAAACGAATCCATGCGCCCTGCGGCAAGGAAAGATGTAATTGATCTTCAAAAAAATGACCTGGATCTGGGTTTATTCGCTCTTCAGGCTCTCACGGCCAGATCATGGTACCAGGTTGAGACCCAGTCAATGGAAAGGATATTTGCCGAGATGATCGATGAAGTTAATTTGGGCAAGCTTAAGGTGCGGGATGCCCTGCGGAACGCCGAGAGCAAAGTTAATGTCTTAATGAATAAGCAATATAATCAATGAGATCAAAACAAATACAAAGATGGGTGATTCTCCTGGCTTTGATCCTGAATCTTATTTCTTTCAATTACGCCTATGCTGTTGATTACCTGCCGATCGTCCAATGCGACAATTCTTATAATCCTACTCCGTGTACGACCTGTGATTTTTTCAAAATGGTAAAGAATGTCATTGATCTTGGCCTGTATGTGATGACTCCGGTTCTGGCCACTCTGTTCTTTATCTGGGCCGGATTCCAAATGCTGTTGAGCGGAGCCAATCCCGGAATGTATAGCGGCGCCAAGAAAATATTTACGAATACTATCTACGGAGTAATTATTATTTTAACTGCCTGGCTCGTGGCAAATACATTTATCCAGCTCCTGGGTCCGAGCAATATAGCCGGCAACTGGTGGGAATTCCAATGCCCGGCCGGATTACCCTAATATGAGAACAGCAAAATATTTAATTTCCGCTTTCTTATCGGCATTTCTTGTTTCTGTACCGGTAAGCGCATACGGCCAGGCAACCGGAGGCAGATCCGGCCAGGATATTCCTTTGGGCGGGTTCCAGGTGCCTAATCCCTGGCCTGACGTCACTAATATATTCGGATTGGCCGACAAGCTAACCAGCATACTTATTAATTTTGCCATTCCTATCGCGGTTATCCTGGTTATTTATGCGGGCGTCATGTTTTTGACTTCAGCCGGCAATACGGGCCGGATCGGCCAGGCTAAAAATATATTATGGTACACGGTCTTGGGCTTTTCTGTTTTGCTAATCGGAAAAGGATTTTTCCTGCTTATAGAGAGCATCCTTAATTTAGGCAAATGAGATATAAAATATACCCACTATTTTTAATCGCTTTTATTCTGGTTCCGCTTTTTTCGTATGCGAACCAAAGTTCGGGAGGGGATATTAACGCTTTTGATATCCAGCCAAGGTCAATCGGGACCCCGGTCCAGGTTACATTCAGGGCAACAATATACGGCGGCAGTCCCAGTTCATTTTTGGTTGCCTGTGGAGTGAATGTGAAAAGATTCTGGTGGGGAGTTTATGAGGATATCAATAACTGGGGAGATACCCTTGTCAGGGGAGACTATAGGACATTTGATCCATATACTTATAGGAATGAATCTTTCAATCTTTCTTTCTCAACGACGTTGCCTTCGAGATCTCCCGGAAACAGGACCTTTTACGCTGTTCTGTACTGCCCCGTAAGCCAGGGGAATCCTTTGGACGGCAAACAGATATCCAGATCAAGCAATATAGTCATTAACCAGCCTGCTGGTCCCGGCCAGGGGGTCCCTCCCGCAAATCCGGGAGCTGATTTCAGCTTTCCGAATCCTCTTCAATCCCAGACGGTTATGGAGTTGCTGAACGGGATTATAGATTTGGCATACAAGATCGGCCTTCCGATAGCCGTAGCTATAATCATATATTCCGGGATCATGTTTCTTACATCCGGCGGCAATCCCGGTAAAGTAACTAAAGCCAGGACTATTCTGTTATGGGCTGTTGTGGGATTAATAGTGCTCTTTATCGGGAAAGGATTCTTTACACTTATCCAGAGCATACTTGATTTGGCCAACGGCTAGGTTAAAATTATAAAATGGCATCTAAATTAAATCTTTTGATCATGGGTTTTCTCCTCTCTTTTAACGAAGCTCAAGCTCAGGGGTCTTCCGGGAATTCACTTCAGGGCGCTCCCGGGATCAATCTTACTTTAAACGGCTTAATGAACATTATTAACGGCTTAGCCTGCTGGATAGCCAACATAGCCTTGGTCCTGATAGTCATAGCCATTATTTTTTACGGGATCATGTTCTTGGTCAGCCGCGGTGATCCCAGTAAAGTAGGTAATGCCAGAAAAGCTTTGGGCTGGGGAATTGTCGGCATAATAGTCATTCTCGGCACTTATACGATCATTGCTTCGGTTGGAAACGCCATAACCGGGGGCAGCTACTCATTTACTCCTCTAAACTGCAGTGATTAATAAACTTAAATATTTCATACCTGCTTTATTTCTGGCCGGATTACCTGTATCCGCTGCTTTGCCGCCGCCGACAATTATAGGTTTCGATACTATTGAGCAGCTATTAGCCAGAATAAGCAATTTTTTATTCACGATAGGAATGATCGGAGGAGTTATAGTCATAGTCTTAAGCGGGATAAAATGGATGATGGCAAGTGGCGACCCTAAGGAGGCAAGGCAAATGCTTATTTCAGGTATTATAGGGGTTGCGGTGATCATGGCGGTAGGATTGATATTAAAGACAGTATCTGCGCTTGTAACGGGAGATTTTTTTAATTAAGATAGAGAAAGAGGATTATTAAATAAAATAAGAAGAGGTTCAAATACTCTTCTCAAGAAAGGGGGTGGATTATGAGCAAGTTAGCTAAATACACATACATATCGGTAGTGGTAATGATGCTTTTGATGCCTGTTTTAGTGATGGCACAAATAAGCGACCCAATAGTTCCACCTTCAGGACCAACATTGACGCTTGATAGGATAGAAACGCTGATGAGAAGAATCGGAACATGGTTGATCATGATTGCTATCGTTATAGCAGTTATCATGATAGTTATCGGCGGTATCAGATATATGGCCGGACAAGAGGGCGCGAAAGATATGATCTGGAACGGCATTATCGGAGCTGCGGTAGTATTGGCCGTAGGTTTGATATTAAGGACCTTGGCTTCAGTCATTACGCAGACATTCTTCGGAGCTTAATATTTAATAAATATTTAGATAATCAAAACACCGCTAAGCGGTGTTTTGATTAGAGCTCAAAATGAGTGTAAAATAAGTAAATTATGCCGGGGTGGTGAAACTGGCAGACACACTAGCTTTAGGAGCTAGCGCCCGCAAGGGCATGCAGGTTCAAGTCCTGTCCCCGGCACCAGAACAGAACTTAACGGCTTTTTCAAAGCCAAATGGTGGGACGCGCGAAGCGCGTCCCACTGATTTCCCCCCATTTTTCCAAACGAATTCGGAGTCCCGCCTTCGGCGGGACGGACTGTTTTTTCGCCAAGAAGCAGGTGCGA